>Ga0247610_10001324_pt1 | contig 30964 bp, 29 predicted proteins | sample 174DNAGHGhighgp2_FD_193483 | JGI IMG/M metagenome (GOLD analysis project Ga0247610, IMG submission 193483) | Sheep rumen microbial communities from Palmerston North, Manawatu-Wanganui, New Zealand - 1742 DNA GHGhigh gp2 | ecosystem: Host-associated > Mammals > Digestive system > Stomach > Rumen...
GTGCTTACGTATTTCCTTACGTACAAAACGGGCAAACTTGTTGTTGATGGTATGTCCAGGACGTGTGGCAATGATGCGGCCTTTAATAGGTTTACCAATGAGTGCCATATCTCCTATAATGTCTAACAGTTTATGACGTGTGCACTCATTGTCCCATACCAATGGCTTATGCTGGATATATCCTAACTCGTTGGCGTCGCGATGCTCAACATGTAACATGTCTGCCAACATGTCAAGACGCTCCTGGGTGGTTTGACGTTCATAGATGACGATTGCATTATCCATGTCGCCACCTTTGATAAGATTTGCCTGCAGAAGAGGCTCGATGTCACGAACGAAGACAAACGTCCTGGCAGGAGCTATTTCCTTGGCGTAGTTTTCCATCTTGTCGAGAGTGGCAAACTGACTGCTGATGAATTTTGACTCAAAGGAGCACATGGCTGTTATAGAGAAGTCTTCATCTGGCAATATGGTAATGCACGAACCACTCTGATCATCCTTGATTTCTAATTTGCGACGAATGATATAATAGTCCTTGGGAGCATTTTGCTCTTCAATACCTACTTCATTGATCTTGTCAACATATTGGATGGCGCTACCGTCAAGAATAGGAAATTCCGGACCGTTTACCTGAATCAGGCAATTATCGATGCCCATGGCATAAAGAGCAGAAAGACCATGCTCGACGGTTGAAACACGCATGTCGCCTTTTCCAAGCACAGTGCCACGTTGCGTATCAATTACATTCTCAGCAATAGCCTCTATTACGGGTTCATTTTCTAAGTCTATACGTTGAATGCGGTAACCGCTATTCTCTGGAGCAGGATTGAAAGTAACAGTAAGGTTCAATCCTGTATGTAAACCCTTTCCAAAGAGGGAAAAACTACCTTTCAGAGTCGTTTGTTTCATAATACTATAATGTTTTTTTCAATTCTTCTAATTCCTTGCGCAATGCACCCAGTTCCCTATACATGTCTGGAAGTTTCTTCATCACAGCCTGAGCTTTGAAGAATACTTTCGGATCCATTGCCGGTGCTCCAATCAGATTCTCACCATTGCCTTTCGTGTTACTTATAACACCACTTTGGGCTCCAACCATTGTCCGGTCGGCAACATGAATGTGCCCGGAGAATCCTGCCTGACCTCCTACCATGCACCAACTGCCAACCTTAGTAGAGCCGGCCAATCCTACCTGAGCACTCATAACGGTGTTCTCACCGATTTCGCAGTTGTGACCAACTTGGATAAGGTTGTCAAGTTTCACACCCTTGTGAATAACGGTCTGACCCATCGTTGAACGGTCAATACACGTATTGGCACCTATCTCGACATTATCCTCAATAACGACAATTCCTAATTGGGGAATCTTGTCGTAACCATCCTGATTGGGGGCAAAACCAAAACCGTCGGCACCAATCACACTGCCAGCATGAATAGTTACGTTACTGCCGATCTGGCAACCATCGTAAATGCAGACATGAGGAAAGATGCGGGTTCCATCGCCTATTGTGACGTTTTCGCCAATATATGCAAAGGGAGCGATATACACATCCTTACCAATCTTTGCAGACTGTGACACAAAGGCCAAAGAGTCAATTCCTGTTTTTTTCGGTAGGGTAGAGGCATACATCTGCAACAATTGAGCAACGCTTTCATACGCATTCTTTACACGAATAAGTGTCGGCTTGACGGGATGTTCTAACACAACATCCTCATTTATAAGAACAATTGTTGATTCTGTTTCGTAAATATAGTGCGTGTATTTAGGGTTTGACAAGAAAGAGATGGCACCAGCTTTCCCTTCTTCAATTTTTGCAAAAGTACTGACTACAGCATCCTTGTTTCCTTCAACACGTCCACCAATAAAGTCAGCTATTTGTTGAGCTTTGAATTCCATGAAAAAGTAATTTTTAATTTCTTGGCTGCAAATATACTAATTATTTTTTATATACGCTGATAACACAGGTAATATTTTCGTATTTTTTTGGAAAGAAGTTGCACATTTAAGATTTCTGAAGCATCTGCAATGTCTTTTACTGTTCCATCCTTGTAAAGTATTCCGATACTATCGTCATCTGGATTGTACATGTCCTTGCCGATTTCTGCCACACACATCAGATATTCTTCAACGTCTGCAGCAGCAATTCCTGTTGCTTCTGAAATACGGTGACTAATGGCATCAATGTCTTCCTGTGCAGGTGGTTCCTCAAGCACTTCTACATGAAAAAGTCTGCGGTCCAGCATGTCAGTAGCTAACATTGACAATATACGGTCGTTGGAATGCTTCCAACTCTTCATCGCACTCCAGATGTCGGAGTCGTCCAATTCCGCATACATCTGCAATGCCTGTTCATGATTTTCGAACCACGAGGCGTCTATATCATTGCGTAAGAAGTATTCCAAAGAGGGTGGGGCATAGAGCTTGTCTTTGCTATACAGGTATTTAGCCCGTCGCAACATGTTAATGAGCACTTTTTCATAACCAACGGCAGTACGATGAAGGTAAACCTGCCAATACATTAAGCGTCGCGTGGTTAGGAAATTCTCTATGGAGTATATACCTTTTGCATCCACCACTAATTGCTCGTCTTTTACATTTAACATTTTAATGATGCGAGCAGAACCGATGTTTCCTTCAGTTACACCAGTGTAGAAAGAGTCTCTTCGCAAGTAGTCAAGTCTATCCATATCCAGCTGACTACTAATAAGTTGGTGGAAAATCTTTTTCGGATATTCGTCTTTGAAGATAGAGATAGCCAGATTCAGACGACCGTTCATCTCACGATTGATCTGCTCCATCATCATGACAGATATTTCCTCATGTGAAATACCATGTATTAACGTGTTCTCAAGAACATGGGAGAAGGGACCATGACCAATGTCATGCATCAGGATTGCAGCCTCTACAGCCTCGGCTTCAGAATCGAATATATAAACACCTTTTTCAGACAGCGAGCGAATGGCTTCCGACATCAAGTGAAAAGCACCTATACTATGTTGAAATCGTGTATGTCTGGCACTGGGATATACTACAGAAGCCAAACCTAACTGGTTAATGCGATTAAGTCGCTGGAAATAAGGATGCTGAACTATGTCATACAACAACCCTCGAGGAATCTTTATAAATCCAAAAACAGGGTCATTTATTATCTTATGAGTATTCATTTCATATATTTTGCCCACAAAATTACAAAAAACTCTTCAATCAACATGCTTAAACTCTCAACTTTTTTGTATCTTTGCAGTAAAATAACTCGTTAATATGGAAAAAACTGTTATCACAAGTCTTCAAAACGATAAAATCAAACACATTGTTTTATTGCAACAAAAATCATCGGAGCGCAAACGAACAGGGCTTTTTGTCGTAGAAGGCCAACGAGAACTTATGCACTGCATGGATGCTGGTTATGAGGTAGAAAGCATCTTTTGGTGCAAATCATTGGCACCAGATTTCCGTCCTCAAATAAATACTGATTATTATTGTGTTTCAAAAGAAGTATATGAGAAAATAGCATATCGCAGTTCTACAGAAGGCGTCATAGCTATAGTTCAACAAAAAAGTCTGACACTTAACGATTTAAGGTGGACAGGGAATCCTGTATTTATCATAATAGAAAGCGTTGAGAAACCAGGTAATTTGGGTGCTATACTGCGTACTGCCGATGCTGCCAATATAGATGGGGTGATTGTATGTGACCCTTTGACAGACTTATATAATCCCAATTTAATCAGAGCATCGTTAGGTGCTGTCTTTACAGTTCCAGTAATTAGTTGCGAATCAGCCGAATGCATTGATTTCCTGAAACGTAATTCTATACAGATTTTAACTGCTCAACTGCAAGACTCAAGCATGTACTATGATATAGATATGTGTTTGCCAACAGCTATTGTTATGGGAACAGAATCTACAGGCCTTACTGATAAATGGCGTCAAGCTGCGGATGCTCACATCAGAATTCCCATGCTTGGAAAAATGGACTCTTTGAATGTTTCTGTTTCTGCAGCAATTCTTATTTTCGAAGCAGTAAGACAAAGGCTACAAAAATAACGGTTTATTCCTCTTTATTTAATAATGTCTTTTAAATTCATAATCGGCATTATGATAAATAAGTATTATTGTAAAATAGTCTTCTTAGCAATAGTACGGACATTATATATTTATTAGAAAAACACGTTATATGCTTTGAAAAATCAGTTTGATATAGATTAAAAGAGAATTCCCATTGATGGGAATTATTTTTCCCACCTATGGGAATTGTATTTCCCACCAGTGGGAATTTGTTTTCTCACCGATGAGAATTAATTTTCTCACCAGTGAGAATTTAATTTCTCACCGATGAGAATCTGACTTGAAGTTAGTTGCAAGTTCTATTTAGAGCGCTCATCAATGAAAACGCTATATGAATGAACAATTACATTAATGCTTCTTTCAATAATTGCTTCTGGTTTTCAGAAAGCTTTTCAGGGAAAAGAACGTTAAATGTCAGTATGAGGTCTTTACCAGATTGTCCTTTTCCACGAAGACGCACCTTGGAACCTGGTTGAGTTCCTTCTTTGACTTTAAGCTTTAGCTTTTCGCCAGAAGGTATCTCAATAATGATATCTCCACCAATCAGTGCTGTCAACAAAGGAATGGTTGCTGACGCCTGTGTGTCAGTCGCAGTACGTTGCTGACGGCTCTTTGTTGATGATGAACGGTGTCCACTACCAAACAAATTCTCGAAAAATGAAGAAAAACCGCTGCCACCACTAAATGCAGAGAAGTCAAAGTTCTCAAATGGACTACCCGAACCTCCCCATGATTCAAAAGGCGATTGTCCACCTGAGCCACCGCGTCCAAAAGCATCGGCCTGTTTCCACTGCTCTCCGTATTGGTCATATTTGGCTCTTTTCTCAGGATCGCCAATGACATCGTAAGCCTCATTTAGGGCTTGAAACTTCGCTTTAGCCTTGGGATCATCCGGATGTAAGTCAGGATGAAACTGCTTGGCACGTTTCAAGTACGCCTTTTTCACATCTTTCTGTGGAATAGACTTGTCAACACCTAATATTTTATAATAATCTATGAATGCCATAATTATACGATTTAATGTAATATGTTTCTAAAATAATTACAGCAAAAAACATGCCTAACATATTGTTTAATGTATTTTTTTTCGTATCTTTGCCAAAAATAACCGGAAATATGACAAAACGACTCTTTTCTCTGGGCTTATTATTAATAATGTGTACTACCCTATCACAGTCTGTCATGGCACAGGATGACAGCAAGATAGTAACATTACATCTTTTAGGCACGACCGATGTACATGGAGCATTCTTCCCTATCGACTTTCTAAACAACAAGCCTGCTGAAGGAAGCATGGCACGTATCAGTACATACGTCAACAAACTAAGGTCATTAAATCCCGATGGTGTCATCTTGCTTGACAATGGTGATATACTTCAAGGGCAGCCAACAAATTATTATTACAACTTCATCAAAACAGACGTACCTAATGTTGCTGCAGAAGTGGTGAATTATCTTCACTACGATGCTCAAGTGTTTGGTAATCATGACATTGAACCTGGTCATCTTGTTTACGACAAGTGGGCCAGTGAGGTGAAGTGCCCTGTTCTGGGAGCAAATATCCTGCTGCTTCCTGAACGCAAATGCTTTACTAAGCCTTATGCCATCATAGAGCGTCAGGGAGTAAAAGTGGCAGTGATAGGAATGTTGACTCCGGCTATTCCTTTTTGGCTTAATGAGTCGATATGGTCAGGATTGTATTTTGAGGAAATGTTAGAAACAGCCAAGTACTGGGTCAACTATCTCCGAGAAGGACGGAAAGCCGATGTGATAGTAGGTCTGTTTCATAGTGGTTGGGACGATGGGATATCTACTCCAACGTATGACGAGAATGCTACAGAGAAAATTGCAGAGCAGGTGCCTGGCTTTGACGTCATTTTCTATGGACATGATCATATTGCACGCAACGAGACAACGGACAACGGAGTGCTTTGTCTAAACCCGGCTAATAATGCGGTTAAGGTTGGGCATGCCATATTGAAGCTTTCTACCGACAGTAACGGCCAGTGGGTTATCCGTGAAAAAAGAGGTGAGCTTGTCGATGTCCGCGGTGAAGCGATTGACCAGTCCTATGTCGATCATTTCAAACCCTATACAGATAGCGTCACAACCTATATTAATGACTATATAGGAAATCTGACATCTGCCATTCGTTCGAGCGACTGTTATTTCGGATCTGCACCATTTACAGACTTGATACATCAGCTGCAGCTTCGCCTGACAGGAGCAGACATCTCGTTTACTGCACCTCTTCAGTTTAACATGGTAATAGGCCCAGGAAAGATTTACATGAGGGATATGTTCAAGCTTTATCGCTTTGAAAACCGTTTGTGTACAGTATATATGACAGGCGAAGAGATACGTAAACATCTGGAAATGAGTTATGACCTTTGGGTCAACACAATGACTGAGCCTGACGATCATATCATGCTGCTCAATGATGATTCGCGTAATGACAACCAACGTTCCGGATTTAAGAACTACACATTTAACTTTGATTCGGCTGCTGGTATAGATTACGAGGTCGATGTGACCAAACCCAATGGAAAGAAAATACATATTATAAAGATGTCAAATGGTAAGCCGTTTGATGAAAAGAAATGGTATAAGGTTGCCATGAATAGCTACCGATACCATGGCGGAGGTGAGTTATTAACTGCTGGTGCGGGGATACCTTCAGATTCGCTCCATCGTCGTCTGATAGATATGTCATCGCTTGATTTGCGACACTATCTGACTGAAGAAATCAGACGCGAAGGCAGTATTACTCCTAAAAGCAATAACAATTGGCGGTTTGTACCCGTTTCTTGGGCTGCACCTGCCATAAAACGTGACCGTAAGAAGTTATTTGGAAAGTAATGAGATATTTTATATTTTGTAAGGACGAGTTGCTGTTACAGCAAACCCCTGATGGCTATACAATACCGGAAGGACAGCAGCCTCCAGTGGAACTGAAGCCTTGGACTCATTTGATGAATGTCGATGGAGACAAGACCTTTCGTGTTGAACAGCCAATAGCCGATATGGCTGGTTATGAGATGTGCGGTTTACGCAAGAGCTATTATAAGCTTAGCCAAGAAGAGTATCTAAAGGCAGGAAAATGCCAGGAACTGCTTTATTGGGATCAGAACACGAAGTATTGCGGTGTATGTGGAGGACTCATGCGAATGCATACTGACATCTCGAAGCGTTGCGAGCAGTGTGGCAAGGAGGTATGGCCACAACTGGCCACCGCCATCATCGTCTTGATTCACCGTGGTGACGAGATCTTACTGGTTCATGCCAGGAACTTCCGCACAGACTTCTATGGCTTGGTTGCAGGTTTTGTAGAGACAGGAGAGACATTGGAAGAAGCTGTCCATCGTGAAGTACTTGAAGAAACGGGCATAAAGATATGTAATCTTAAATACTTCGGTTCACAGCCTTGGCCCTACCCTTGCGGCCTGATGGTTGGTTTCAATGCTGACTATGTGGAGGGTGAGATACATTTACAGCGGACAGAGCTATCGAAGGGAGCATGGTTCACGAAGGACAATCTTCCTACCATTCCCGAGAAGCTGTCAATCGCCAGGATGTTAATTGATGCATGGCTAAATGAGTCGAAATGAGTCGGCATCGTTTAATACCCTGAATCGCTGACGCATGGCTTGTAAACTGTCGATGTCGATATCGGTCGATAATACAGCTTCTTCGTCGTCAGGACCTTGCAGGATGATGTCACCCAGTGGGGAAACGACTCTGCTACAACCCTGATAATGAGAATAATTGTCATCCCCTACCCTGTTGACACCTATCAGGAACGCCTGATTCTCAATGGCTCGAGAGCGAGTAAGAACATCCCAAGCCGTCTGACGAGACTGAGGCCAGTTTGCCACACAGATGATGACGTCATAAGGCTGACTGTCAGTATATCGGCTCCAAACGGGGAATCGCAGGTCGTAGCAGGTAAGCAGCAGAAAGCGATAGCCCATATATTCTGCAACTACTCTCCCCTGCCCTGCCTGGTAGTAACGGTCCTCGTGACCGTGTGTAAACAGATGATGTTTATCGTACATATAGACAGCTTCGGGCGTACAGAAATACTGGCGGTTACGATATGTTCCGTCGTTCAGATGTACGGCAAGTGACCCGCAAATGGCACACTGATGTTGACGTGCCATGCGTTTCATCCATGTCAGAGCTTGACTGAGGTCTTCCTCTTCTGCGATGCCTTGTGGTTCGGTTGCGAAACCTGTTGCCCACATCTCGGGCAAGACGTAGAGATGGCTACCCATATTGGCAGCAATCATCTCTTCAGCACGAAGGATGTTCGTTTGGGGCTGTGCCCACTGGATGTCAGTTTGTAATAATGTTAGTTTCATATTGGTTGCAAAAGTAATAATATTTTTTGAAATAGAATACATATAACATGAGGAAAGTTATCATTATAGCATCATGTATAGTGACCGTTTTGCTGGGCATATATGCAGCATTAGCCCCTGGCGAAACGTTGCAGGCACGTAACACTGCGCTGACAAAATGTCATGAACTGATAACGAGACGACTGGAGCAACGTGACTCGCTGCTGGAGCGCCATTTAGACATCAAGTCCTCATTGAATTACTATTTACGTGCTCACCATGTCGATGACGAGGGATATGACATGATAGCTGACTACAATGCATGGAACGACAGCATTATTGCAAGTTTGAAAGCATACGACAACATCTGCATAACGACCAGTTTCCGACCACTGCATCATAGCAACAGACCTAAGCCATACTATGTCGTAGCTTTAGGAGGCTACTGGGGGGAAGACGGCTGGCACAAGGGGCTGCCACCCTTCCGTCAAGGTTCCATAGTCGATTCTACGGGTGTCTATCAAGGTAGCTTGAATAATGATTTCTTACCAGACGGTCACGGAGTGATGATGTCGTCTGATTGCTGTTATTTCGAAGGTGAATGGGCATCTGGAGAACGTCATGGCTTTGGCTTCCGTGTTCATCCATTCCATGATATTCAGGTAGGCACTTGGCTTAAAAACCGATACAAAGGCGAACGTCTGAGGTTTACGCCGGAAAGAATCTATGGCATCGATATCTCTCGTCATCAGCATGAGAAGAGAGGCAAACGCTTGCCCTTTGACTGGCGTCACTTACGGATTGTCGATTTAGGCCACCACAACCAGAAAAACGTTCAAGGAGATGCGGACTACCCTGTTAGTTTTGTCTATATCAAGGCTACTGAGGGAACAACGATTACCAACCGTTTCTTCTTGTCAGACTACAATGCTGCGCATAAATATGGTTACCATGTTGGGGCTTATCATTTCTACAGTACAAAGAGTAGTGCAAAAGAACAGGCAAAACACTTCCTGAAGACTGCTCATTTCAATCGCGGAGACTTTCCACCGGTATTTGACGTAGAGCCAACAGACCATCAGATAGAAATCCTTGGTGGTGCCGATAAACTATTGTCAGAGATGCGAGTGTGGTTGAACGAGGTGGAACATCACTTGGGCATACGACCTATATTATATGTCAACCAGAACTTTGTTGAACGTTACTTGTCGAAGGCTCCTGACTTGAAGAAAGGTTATCAGATCTGGATTGCAAGATACAGCGAGTATCAACCTGGTATTCGCTTGTGTATGTGGCAGTTGTCCTCAACGGGTCGAGTAAAAGGTATAACAGGTGATGTAGATATTAACGTGTTTAACGGCTATGCCGATCAGTGGCAGGAATTCCTGTCTGAAGGAGTAATACCTTAACGAACGGTAAGATGGAAACAGCCCTGTTTTACTTCGTATTTGATGTAACAGCGTTCCTGTTGCCTCATGTCGCGTAGCACTTCAGAAAGCACCCACTTCAGCGTATCGTTCTGTACCTCACGTGTAATGGGCTGATATCGGTTATAACAGATGTCGATGGTTGTGCCATACAAATGGCATGACTGTTCCGTAGCATTGGGATTATGCTTTTTCAGTTTTGCGACATCCTCCCTGGTACGTAGTACGCTGGTAACAATGATTTTATGCAATGGAATACCCTTTATATCCAAGCTGTCCTGAAATGCTCGTGCAATGTCCTGCAACATTACGGCTGCTCGTGGTACGAGGTATGGAATGGAGGAATGCAGCGGATCGACCTGATAATAGGGATTAATGTTGATGTACACCAATTCATTCATGCGTTTCTCTGCATCCATTCTGTTTTCTACAGGTGTCACTCCCCATTGGCGTGCAGCCATGAGCTGTACCTCATTGCTGTCGGGGAAAGACTCGTGGTAGCTATGTACCCCACGTATGGCGTGTGGTCGCCGTTCTGATGGTATGACGGGTGTTGCAACCGCCACTTCTTCTTGTGTAGTATCAGCTATTTCAACGTCTTCAGATACTTGCTGTGCAGTCCATTTATTCTCGCCTTCACATGCCAGTCGTATGAGAGCTAACAATGCAACGATAGAAATAAAGCCCAACAAATATGATTTTTTAGTAACCTTCATGAAAAAATATTCTGTTTTGAGGTGCAAAGATAGAAATAATATTTGTAACTTTGCAAGCAAAATTCAAAATTTATATCAATTTGATAGAGAAACATATTGTTTTAGAGGACATCGACTGCCTGACATTTTATGGCGCGAATAATGTCCATTTGCAGATGCTGAAGGCTTTTTACCCTAAGCTACGTATTGTTGCGCGCGATAATGTACTTCGTGTATTAGGCGACGAAGAACAGTTATGTGGTTTAGAGGAAAGTGTAGAGAAATTGCGTTCACACGTTCAGAAATTCAATTCCTTGAGTGCCGAAGACGTGATAGATATAGTGAAAGGTCGTCGGGTGTCTGATGACGTTCCCAAGGATGTGCTGGTCTATTCCATGTCGGGTCGTCCCATCAAGGCACGTACCATCAACCAGCAACGCCTGGTCGATGTATATGGAGAAAGCGACCTGTTATTTGCTGTCGGTCCTGCCGGCACGGGTAAGACCTATCTGAGCATTGCCCTGGCAGTAAAGGCGTTGAAGGAGAAAACAGCCAAGAAGATTATTCTAAGTCGTCCTGCCGTTGAAGCCGGCGAGAAGTTAGGCTTCCTGCCTGGCGACATGAAGGACAAGATAGATCCTTATCTTCAGCCTTTGTATGATGCCTTGGAGGACATGCTTCCGCAGGTGAAGCTTCAGGAGATGATGGAGAAACGAGTTATCCAGATTGCTCCATTGGCCTTCATGCGTGGTCGTACCCTGAGTGATGCCGTTGTCATTTTGGATGAAGCACAGAACACCACTCCTCAGCAGCTGCGCATGTTCCTCACCCGTATGGGTTGGAATACCAAGATGATTGTTACCGGTGACACGTCACAGATAGATCTGCCGCGTACGCAAAAGAGTGGACTTGTCGAGGCACTGAAAATCTTAAGGGATGTTGAAGGCATAGGTATCGTAGAACTAACCAAGCAGGACATTGTCCGCCATAAACTGGTAACGCGTATTGTGAAAGCATATGAGCAATATGACAAGGAGGTAGAAGAGCAAACAACAACAAATTAAATATCATACAAATTATTACTATAGTCATGGTTAAAGCATTAACAACAACAGATTTCCACTTCAAGGGACAAAAGAGCGTTTATCACGGTAAAGTGCGTGACGTCTATAACATTAACGATGACCTGCTGGTGATGGTAGCTACTGACCGTATATCAGCATTCGACGTTATTCTTCCCAAAGGTATTCCTTTCAAGGGACAAGTACTGAATCAGATTGCATCAACCTTCCTGGATTCTACACGTGACATTTGTCCAAACTGGAAACTGGCCACTCCGGACCCTATGGTAACGGTTGGACTGAAATGTGAGGGCTTCCGTGTTGAGATGATCATCCGTGGCATATTGACAGGAAGTGCATGGCGTGAATATAAGAATGGTGTTCGTGAGATTTGCGGTGTACGTCTGCCAGAAGGCATGAAGGAGAATGAGCGCTTCAAGGAACCCATTATCACTCCAACGACCAAGGCTGACGAAGGCCACGACCTGAACATCTCGAAGGAAGAGATTATAGCTCAGGGAATTGTCAGTGCCGAGGACTATGAAGTAATGGAGAACTATACAAGGAAGTTGTTTGAACGTGGTCAGGAGATTGCAGCACGTCATGGACTGATCCTTGTTGACACGAAATACGAATTCGGTAAGCGCGACGGTAAAGTCTATCTGATTGACGAGATACACACTCCCGACTCTTCACGCTATTTCTATGCTGACGGTTACGAAGAGAAGTTTGCAAAAGGTGAACCACAGCGACAGCTCAGCAAAGAGTTTGTTCGTCAGTGGCTCATTGAGCACAACTTCATGAATGAGCCTGGTCAGGTGATGCCCGAGATTACCGATGAGTATGCCAACAGCGTCAGTGAACGTTATATCGAGCTTTACGAGCACATTACCGGCGAGCGTTTCCAGAAGTCGGTTGACACAGACGATATAGAGCATCGCATTGAGCAAAATGTGAATGCTTACCTGAATAGTCTCTAAGCTGTATTTAATCATATCCCCCACCCTAATGTCGTACAATCAAGAATCCATAAAACCCTACAGCGACGGTGAAAAAGGCGAACAAGTGAAGCAAATGTTCGACAACATTGCTCCTACTTACGACCAGCTGAACCACCGTTTGTCGTGGAATATTGACCGTTATTGGCGCAAAAAGGCTATTGAAAAGCTCAAGCCTTTTCAGCCACAGCATATTCTCGACATTGCTACAGGTACGGGTGACTTTGCCATAGAGAGTGCAAGGTTGCTGCATCCTGCCAGTCTGACGGGCAGCGACATCAGTGAGGGTATGATGGACATTGGACGGAAGAAAGTACACAATGCAGGCCTGGATGATATCATTGTCTTCGAGTATGGGGACTGCATGCAGCTCACTTATGATGACAATCGGTTCGACGCTGTGACTTGTGCTTTCGGTATCAGGAACTTTCCAGACCTTGAGCTTGGACTGAGTGAGATGTGTAGAGTATTGCAGTCAGGAGGACACATGTGTGTGTTGGAACTGACGATGCCTGTCCGTTTCCCCATGAAACAGCTGTTCAAGCTCTATGCCCGAACGGTACTTCCGGTGTATGGCCGGTTGGTATCAAAGGACACTCACGCTTACGATTACCTGCGTCGCACCATCGAGGCATTCCCTCAAGGTGAGGTAATGGTCGAACTATTGAAGAAGGTTGGTTTCAGAGAAGCCAGTTTCAAGCGTCTGACGTTTGGTATATGTACAATGTATTTTGCTACTAAGTAATCATTTTAAGAGAAAAAGATATGGACAAGTATGGACTGATAGGTTACCCATTAGGGCATTCGTTCTCAATTAGCTACTTTAACCAGAAGTTCAAGGACGAGGGTATAGATGCTGTTTACGAGAACTTTGAGATTGTGAGTATCGATCTGCTGCCAGAGGTGTTAGACTCCAACCCTAACTTGAAAGGACTCAACGTTACGATACCCTACAAGCAGAAGGTCATACCTTTCTTGGACAAGATCAGTCCTGAAGCGCGTGCCATCGGAGCTGTTAATGTTATCAAGGTGATACATGAAGGCAAAAGCGTGAAGTTGAAAGGCTATAATTCCGACGTGATAGGTTTTACCCAGAGCATTGAGCCCATGCTGGAGCGTTACCACAAGAAAGCGCTTATTCTTGGCACGGGCGGTGCATCAAAGGCTGTGGATTACGGACTCAAGTCGTTAGGTCTGGAGACAGTGTTCGTCAGTCGTTACGAACGTCCCGGTACTATACAGTATGGCAATATAACGCCCGAGGTCATCAAGGAGTACAATGTCATCGTGAACTGCACGCCTATCGGCATGTATCCCAACACGGAGGTGTGTCCGGAACTGCCGTACGAAGCGATGGACAGTCACACGATTCTCTACGACTTGATATACAATCCTGACGAGACACTCTTCATGAAAAAAGGTGCTGCCTATGGTGCTAATGTGAAGAATGGACTGGAGATGCTCCTGCTGCAGGCGTTTTCTTCTTGGGACTTTTGGCACGAGAAATAAAAACGAAGCTTGACGTATGTAACACCACGGACTTCAGTGGTCTGAACGAATAAGCAATTAATTATTTAATAATGGACAACAGATATATGATGCGTGGCGTCAGTGCCGCAAAGGAAGATGTGCATAACGCCATCAAGAATATTGACAAGGGACTTTATCCGCAGGCTTTCTGCAAGATTATTCCCGACATATTAGGTGGAGACCCGGAGTATTGTAACATCATGCATGCCGACGGAGCAGGCACGAAGTCATCGTTGGCTTACATGTATTGGAAAGAGACTGGCGACATGTCGGTATGGAAAGGAATAGCCCAGGATGCCATTGTCATGAACACCGACGACCTGCTCTGCGTTGGTGCGGTGGATAATATCCTGGTCAGCTCTACCATTGGCAGAAACAAACACCTGATACCCGGCGACGTCATATCTGCTATCATCAATGGCACTGACGAGCTGTTGGCTGAGCTGCGGCAGATGGGAATCGGCATCTGGCCTACAGGTGGTGAGACGGCAGACGTGGGCGACTTGGTACGTACCATCATTGTTGACTCTACGGTGACCTGCCGCATGAAACGGAAGGACGTCATCGACAATGCCAACATACGCCCGGGCGACGTTATCGTCGGACTGTCTTCTACAGGACAGGCAACCTACGAGAAGCGATACAATGGAGGCATGGGGTCAAACGGCCTGACATCTGCACGTCATGACGTGTTCTCTAAATACTTGGCAGAGAAATATCCTGAGAGCTATGACCACGCCGTTCCATTTGACCTCGTTTACAGCGGAAAGTACAAACTGACCGACTCCGTTCCGTACACAGAGGCATTGCCTCAGTCAACCGTCCTCCCCGACATGGGCTCGCTCGTCCTCTCCCCTACCCGCACCTATGCTCCTGTCATCAAACGTCTGCTCGACGAGATGCGTCCGGAGATTCACGGTATGGTACACTGCACGGGTGGTGCACAGACCAAGGTGCTCCACTTCGTCAACGAGAACTGTCGAGTCATCAAAGATAACATGTTCCCTGTTCCGCCATTGTTCAAGGCTATTCAGGACTGCTCGGGTACCGACTGGCACGAGATGTACCAGGTATTCAACATGGGTCATCGCATGGAAATCTATGTTCATCCCGACATGGCCAGCCAGGTGATAGACATCTCCAAATCGTTCAACATTGATGCCCAAGTGGTAGGCCACATCGAGGAGGGTCCTCGCAGCCTGACCATACACAGCGAATTCGGCACCTTCACTTATTAATAATAAAAGATGGAAAATAATACTATACTACAGAAATTGGATGGTCTGGAAGCACGATTCGAGGAAGTATCGACACTTATTACCGACCCGAACGTCATTGGAGACCAGCAGCGATTTGTGAAACTCACTAAAGAGTATAAAGACCTGGGCGACATCATGGATGCCCGCAAACGTTACATCGCCTGTCTGAACTCAATCAAGGAGGCCAAGGACATCCTGGCCAACGAGGACGATGCAGAGATGAAGGAAATGGCACGTGAAGAACTGGCCGTCAACGAGGAACTACAACCCAAGTTGGAAGAGGAAATCAAGATTGCCCTCATACCGAAAGACCCCGAGGACGCGAAGAACGTACAGATGGAGATTCGTGCCGGTACGGGTGGCGATGAGGCTTGTCTCTTTGCCGGTGACTTGTTCAAGATGTACAAGAGCTATTGCGACTCGAAGGGCTGGCAGCTCTCTATCACCAGCGTCTCTGAGGGTGCCGTGGGCGGATATAAGGAGATTGACTTTGCCGTCTCGGGTGTTGACGTATATGGTACGCTGAAGTACGAGAGCGGTGTTCACCGTGTACAGCGTGTGCCGGCTACGGAGACGCAGGGTCGTATGCACACCTCGGCAGCTACGGTGGCCGTGCTGCCCGAGGCGGACAAGTTCGAGGTACACGTCAATGAGGGTGAAATCAAGTGGGACACCTTCCGCAGCTCAGGCGCCGGTGGTCAGAACGTGAACAAGGTGGAATCAGGTGTACGTCTGCGCTATATGTGGAAGAACCCCAATACGGGCGAGACGGAGGAGATACTGATTGAGTGTACCGAGACGCGCGACCAGCCGAAGAACAAGGAGCGCGCCCTCTCACGCCTCTATACCTTTATATATGATAAGGAGCACCAGAAGTATATGGACGATATAGCCTCGCGCCGTAAGAGCCTGGTATCTACGGGCGACCGAAGTGCCAAGATCCGCACCTACAACTTCCCGCAAGGCCGCGTGACCGACCACCGCATCGGCTATACCACCCACGACCTTCAAGGTTTCTTAGGTGGTGACATCCAACCCATGATAGATGCCTTGACCGTAGCCGAGAATGCAGAACGCATGAAGGAGTCGGAGCTGTGATAATTGATAATTAATAATTGACAATTGAGAATGAACAGACAACAACTGATACAGCAAATCCGCGAGAAGCAGTCGTTTCTCTGCGTAGGTCTGGATACTGATCTGGACAAGATACCCCAGTGCATCATCGATGAAGCAAAGGCTGAGGACGGCGAGGACTATGTGTTCCGTGCGCTCTGCGAGTTCAACGCTCTCATCATCGACGCTACTGCCCCTTATTGCGTGGCCTATAAGCCCAATCTGGCTTTCTACGAGGCCTATGGAGTAGATGGCATCTTGGCTTTCGATGCCACCATCGACTATCTGAAAGAAGCATATCCCAACCACTTCATCATTGCCGATGCCAAACGCGGTGATATTGGTAACACGTCGAAGATGTATGCCAAGACGTTCTTTGAGCAGTATGACGTTGATGCGCTGACCGTTGCCCCTTATATGGGCGAGGACTCGGTGACACCCTTCTTAGGCTACGATGACAAGTGGGTTATCCTGCTGGCACTGACTTCAAACAAAGGCTCACACGACTTCCAGTTGACGGAGGACAAGAACGGTGAGCGCCTGTTCGAGAAGGTGCTGAAACAGAGTCAGCAGTGGGGTACGGAGGAGAACATGATGTACGTGGTAGGTGCCACCCAGGGGCAGATGTTCGAGGACATCCGCCGCGTAGCTCCACGCCATTTCCTACTGGTTCCTGGCGTTGGTGCTCAGGGCGGATCATTAGAGGAAGTATGCAAATACGGCATGATTCCTGGCGACTGTGGCCTGTTGGTCAACTCCAGCCGTGGCATTATCTATGCCTCACAAAACGATGACTTTGCTGAAGTTGCGGCTCAGAAAGCACACGAACTTCAGCAACAGATGAGCCAATTGCTCAAGTAAGTCAGTTGACTTGCTTGTATTCAGATTCTCGTTACTTGCTTGACACCCTTCACCGTGCGGAGTTTCTTGATAAGAGACTCCATGCGTGAGGTGTCGTCGAGCATGACAACCAGATTACCACTGAACAGCCCGTCGTGAGAATCGATATTGATGCTGCGAAGCACCAGCCGTTCGTCGTTCGATATGATACTCGTCAGGTTGTTCACGATACCGATGTCGTCGTTGCCTACCACACGAAGTGTGATGGAATACATCGACGACCCTTTCCCACTCCACCTTGCTTTCACTACACGATAGCCAAAACGCTTGCGCAGTTCCGGTGCATTGGGACAGTCCACACGGTGTATCTTGATGCCGCCGCCACTGGTGACAAAGCCGAAGACTGCATCGCCATAGATGGGATGACAACACTTGGAGAGCTGGAAGTCGATGCCCTTCAGGTTCTGGTCGATTACCAGCACGTCGTCACCACCGCTGATTGGCATTTGTGCCTGCGAGGCATCATATTGGAAGTCTGCCGCCGAACGTGCCTGATTATCGCCGGTGATGCCCGACTCGCGTTGCTTCTCCTCTAAGTAGCGGTCGGCCACATAGTTTACGTCTAACTGGCCGCTGGCTATCTGACGATAGAACTCACTGGCTTCCTTGAAGCCCAAGCGCTTCTGCAAGTGCATCAGTGTGCTCTCCTCCAGTTCTATCTTACGGTTCTTGAATTTACGCTCAAGCGTCTCCTTGGCGAAGATGCCCTCCGTACGCTGTGTCTCCTTCAGTGCCAGACGTATCTTCGACTTGGCCCTGCTGGTCTTTACAATGTTCAGCCATTCCTGCTTGGGCTTCTGGTTGGTCTGCGTCATGATTTCCACCTGGTCACCACTCTGCAGCTCATGGCGTATGTTGACTACCTTGTTGTTAATACGCGCACCGACGCACTGGTTGCCTATCTTCGAATGGATGTGGTAGGCAAAGTCGAGCACTGTGGCTCCCTTGGGGAACTTGTAGAGGTCGCCCTTGGGTGTGAAGACAAACACCTCGTCTTCATACAGGTCCATCTTAAACTGGTCCATAGCGTCCATGCCGTCGCTGTTTTCCAGCATCGACCGTATGCCGTTGAGCCAGTCGTCCAGTCCGCCCTCGCTCTTCACGCCTTTGTATCGCCAGTGGGCTGCCACACCGCGTTCGGCTATGGCGTCCATGCGCTCCGTACGTATCTGTACCTCCACCCACTTCTGCTCCGGTCCTAACACGGTGATGTGCAGACTCTCATAGCCGTTGGACTTCGGTACCGACAGCCAGTCGCGCAGTCGCTTAGGATTAGGCTGGTACATGTCGGTAACGATGGAATAGACCTGCCAGCACTGCATTTTTTCTTTCTCTTCGGGACAGTCGATAATGATGCGTATGGCAAAGAGGTCATAGACGCCCTCGAAGGGACATTTCTGCTTCTTCATCTTCTGCCAGATGGAGTGTATGCTCTTGGTGCGTCCCTTGATGTGGAACGTCAGACCGGCTGCCTCCAGCTTCTGGCGTATAGGGCCAATGAAGTTCTCAATGTAGGCGTCGCGGCTCTTCTTCGTCGCGTTCAGCTTCTCCTTGATGTGGTAATAGGCATCGTGCTCCAGATACTTCAGCGACAGGTCCTCCAACTCCGACTTCAGATGGTAGAGTCCTAACTTATGGGCCAGTGGTGCATAGAGGTAGGCGGCTTCCTCGCTGACGCGCAGTCCTGCCTCGTGGCGTGCCTGGCTCAGCTCGTCGTCGGACGTGTCGGCCATGATGTCACGTATCTGTCGCATCAGGTTCACACGGTCGGCAATCATGATGAGAATGACACGCATGTCCTCTGCAAACGACAGCAGGAGGTTACGGAAGTTCTCGCTTTCAATGACGGGGTTCTTCTTGTAAAGCTCCTGAATGCGTTGCAGGCCATGTAGTATCAGCGCCACCGACTCGCCAAAGTCGGTACGTACCTGGTCAATGGTAGCAAAACCCACATCGACGCATGGATGTAACAGTATGGCCAGCACAGCGTCGCGCCGGAGACCGATTTCCTCGACGACGATATTGGCTGTTTGCAAACCTAACAATATTGGGTTCAGGTCGAAGGTATCGCGATGGCCGCTGCGCCGTTCAATGTATCCGCGCAGGTATTGGCGCATCTTTGCCTCGTCGCCTTTGATGAGTGACGAGCCGATGCTCTTCTTTATTTTATTGTACAACAGGACTGTTTCTTCCCGTTCCTGTCTGCTGAAATATAGTTTGTCTTCCATCTGTTATGTCTTTTGGTCATGGTAAAAAGGACGGTCGCTTACTCTTGATAAACGACCGTTCCTCTTGTTTGCTACCAATATGGTGTTACATCAGTTGTTGACTGAGCCGCCCACAATGTCGAGCAATTCCGAGGTGATGGCCTGCTGGCGCGACTTGTTGTACTGCAGGTTCAACTGTCGTAACAACTCGTCGGCATTGTCAGTAGCCGTCTGCATGGCAACCATTCGTGCTGCATGCTCGGAGGCAACGCTGTCCAGGAGTGCCGTATAGAGCATCAGGTGCGCCAGCTTGGGCATGAGCTGCGACAGCAGCGTGTTCATGTCCGGCTCGACGATGAAGTTGTCGTTCAGCGGTTTGACGTCTTCTCCTGCCGACTCTTTCTTCCGTTGGTTCTTCTTCAGGTAGTCCTGTGCCTGCTTGGTGACAATGTTCGTCGTGAGGTCACGCTCGTGGTCACGGTCGAGCTCGCTCTCCAGGTCGATGGGCAGGAACACCTTTTGGGTGAGGATTTGCGAACCAGCCGACTTGAAGTGATGATAGATGAGCACCACCTTATCCACCTCGCCCGTTGCGAACTTACGGCCCAGCTCCATGGCAATGTCAATGCACTGGTGCACATTGGGATGATCTACCAGGTCGCAGTAGTCGCCTTGTACGTCGTAGCCCAGTTTGCGTGCCTTCTCAGTAACCTTGCGGCCTATGGGATAGACTTCCACGCTACCCTCGCCCAGCTCTTCGGTCAGCTTGTCAACAGAGCGTTGCATCATCTTGATGACGTTGGCATTGAAGCCACCGCAGAGCGACGAGTTACTGGAGAATACCACCAATGCCACACGCTTTACCGGACGCTCCTGGTCGTAGATGGTCTGTGCCTCGGCTTCAGCAGCCAGGAAAGCCTTGAGTATGTGCTCTAACATGGTTTCGTAGGGCAACATGTTCTGTATGGCTACCTGGGCATGGTGCAGCTTGGAGGAAGCTACCATCTTCATGGCAGAAGTAATCTTCCTGGTTGAGTTGACGGAGGCTATGCGGCCTTTGATTTCTTTTAAACTTGGCATAGTTCTATTTTATTGTCCCTTATACGTTCCCGCAATGTCAGCCATGATGGCTTCTATCTTATCTGTTGTGGCATCGTCAAGCTTACCGGCACCCAGCGTCTCGATGACCTCGGGAGCTGAGGAGCGCAACTTGTCGAGGAACTGTGTCTGGCACTGGCGCACCTTGTCGATGGGCACATCGCGCATCAGACCGTGCACGCCGCAGTAAAGAATGGCTATCTGCTCGCCTACAGGCATTGGGCTGTACTGAGGCTGAATGAGCAGCTGGTTGTTCTTACGGCCGCGGTCAAGCGTCATGGCCGTTACGGCATCCATGTCACTGGAGAACTTCGAGAATGCCTCGAGCTCGCGGTACTGGGCCTGGTCAATCTTCAGCGTACCAGCCACTTTCTTCATCGACTTGATTTGTGCCGAACCACCTACACGACTGACGGAGATACCGACGTTGATGGCAGGACGGAAGCCCTGGTTGAAGAGGTCGCTCTCCAGGAATATCTGTCCGTCGGTAATGGAGATCACGTTCGTCGGGATGTATGCCGACACGTCGCCGGCCTGTGTCTCGATGATAGGCAGAGCGGTCAGTGAGCCGCCGCCTTTGACGTGACCCTTCATGCATGCGGGCAGGTCGTTCATCTGCTCAGCCACCTCCTGCTGTTCGTTCATCTTCGCTGCACGCTCCAACAGACGGCTGTGCAGGTAGAACACGTCACCAGGGTAAGCCTCACGTCCTGACGGACGGCGCAGGATAAGTGACACCTCACGGTAGGCCACGGCCTGTTTGGACAGGTCGTCATAGACTACCAGTGCGGGCAGTCCGCGGTCGCGGAAATACTCACCAATGGCAGCACCGGCGAAAGGTGCGTAGTACTGCATGGCAGCAGGGTCGGCAGCCGTGGCAGCCACGACGATGGTGTATGGCATGGCGCCATGCTCCTGCAGTGTGCTGACCAGAGTGGCAACGGTTGATGCCTTCTGTCCTATGGCTACGTAGATGCAATAGACAGGCTTGCCTGCCTCGTAGAAACTCTTTTGGTTGATGATGGTGTCAACGGCGATGGCTGTCTTTCCCGTCTGGCGGTCACCGATGATGAGCTCGCGCTGTCCGCGGCCAATGGGTATCATGGAGTCGATAGCCTTCAGACCGGTCTGCAGTGGCTCTTTCACGGGCTGACGGTAGATAACGCCTGGTGCCTTGCGGTCGAGTGGCATTTCGAAAGCATCCGTCAGGTCGATGTCGCCCTTGCCGTCGATGGCTTGTCCTAATGGGTTGATGACGCGTCCGAGCATGTTGTCGTTGACACGGATGGATGCGATACGCTTGGTACGTTTCACCACCATGCCTTCCTTGATGCCCGACGTGGAACCCAAGAGCACGCAGCCGACGTTGTCTTCCTCCAAGTTCATCACGATGGCCATGGTACTATTCTCGAACTCCAGCAGCTCGTTGGCCTCGGCATTGCGCAGTCCGTAGATGCGTGCCACGCCGTCGCTGACGGTCAGTACGGTACCTACCTCGTCGAACTTTTCAGCATTCGAAATGCCTTTCAGCTGGTCAATGAGCACCTGAGACACTTCGCTTGGTTTTATTTTATCACTCATTTTCTTTTAATTTTTGGAGTTAGGGGGAGTTATGAGGGAGTAAATAGGAGTTAACTGACATTAGTCTTCGACACCATTATTGTTGATGATACCTTTGCAATAGGCATTGAGAAACCAACTAACCTTTTCTATTTCGTCGTTAAGATAAAGGTAGGTATCATTTCCGATGTATTCTAAGTCTTTAGACAACAGAATATAGTACCGGCACTCTTCAAGACTACCCTGCGACGTGTTTAAGAAACGTAGTTTATCAGCTTTTCCCAACTTCTTGTATCCTTCAGCAATGTTTGCAGCTATAGAAACAGCAGCACGCTGGAACTGAGAACAAAGTCCGTAACGCTCCACGTCAGGAAACGTACGGGTTGTCCTATAGACATCAATTACAAACTGATGTGCCAACTGCCAAGCTTTTATGTCTTTAAAACTATTAGTCATAATCATTTAATTCTTCCCAGCAGAAGTAATGTCTGTTAACTCCTGCCGACGAAGTCGGTTTAACTCCTAATATCTCCTTTTGACTCCAAAATTCATTTCTTTAAATTATTAAGAATAGTGTTGAGCTGTGTCTTCACGCTCGCGTCCATGCGATACGTGTCGTACTCGAGGATGAAGCCTCCGATGATGTCGGGGTTCACCTCGCTCTCGAACTCAACAGTACCATTAGCATGACTCTCTACCATCTTGCGCATCTTCTGCTCCATGGCAGGCGATACGGCAACGGCGGTGATGAGTCGTCCACGGATAACGTTCTTCTGTTTGCGATAGAGTGTGACGTATGAGTGAGCCATGAACTGAATCATGTTCTCACGGTCTTCCTTCAGCACCAGCGACACAAACGAACGGCTCAGCGCCGAGGCCTGCTCACCGCCGATGGCAGTGGTAAGCAGCGAGGCCTTTGTGTCCTTGGAGAGCATCGGGTTGTCTATCGTCTGACGTAACTGTGGCACCTCCATGTAGCTCTTGGCCAGCAGCTGCATCTCCTGATAGACAGTGTCCTCCAGCTTGGCGTCGAGCGCACTCTTGAGCAGTGCCCTTGCGTAACGAACCGATATTACTCCTATATCCATACGCTTTTCTCTTTGTTACTTGTTAGAAGAGACATCATCCAGCATTCGGTCAATGAGATCCATCTGAGCCTTCTCACCCTGAAGGTTCTCACGAAGAACCTTCTCGGCTATCTCTACGCTGAGCGTGGCTACTTGCTTTCGGATGTCGGCAATGGCAGCTTTCTTCTGCTGCTCTATCTCCTCCTTGGCGTCAGATACCAGACGGGCACTCTCCTGACGGGCCTTCTCCTGTGCCTTCTCTACGATGGCATCACGGGTCTCGGCGGCCTCCTTCAGTATCTGAGCCTGTTTTGCGCGAGCCTCCTGCAAGATGGATTCACCTTCTTTCTCTATATTCGCCAGGCGCTCCTGGGCCTCGTGGGCCTTGCGGAGGCTGTCGTCAATATAGTTCTTGCGCTCCTCCACCATATTGGTAATGACGGGGAAGCCGTATTTAGCAAGAAGGACAAAGACCACCAGAAACGCCACGAGCATCCAGAAGAAGAGTCCGAAGTCGGGGGTTAGTATTGATGGCAAGTTAATTGACTCCATTTGCACAGATGATTATAACGTTTTACATGAACACGCACAGTGCGCAAACAACAACAGCGAACAGGGCTACACCCTCGACGAAAGCTGCTGTCAGAATCATATTGGTACGGATTGTACCTGCTGCCTCTGGCTGACGGGCAATGGCGTCCATGGCGTTACCACCAATGCGACCGATACCAAGACCTGCACCAATTGCTGCAATACCTGCGCCGAGACCGGCACCAAACTTAGCAAGACCAGCAGCTGCAACTGCTTCTAAAATTAATGATGTAATCATAATTCTTTTAATTTTTAGGGTTATACTTTTAATTTTTATAATGTTTTTATTTCGTTGTTTTAGAGGGAGTTATTGGGAATAACTCCAGTTACCTCCTAACTTTCCTCCTACCCTTCCGCCTCATGATGCTCAGGGTGTGCCAGTCCGATGAACACGGCACTGAGCATGGTGAACACGTAGGCTTGGATGAACGCTACCAGGAACTCCAGACAGTTCATGAACAGCATCATGACGAAGCTGAGCAACGTAAGTCCGGAACCTAAGTAGGCATTGAGCGACCATCCGATGAAGATGATGGCTGTGAACGAGAGGATAATGGCATGACCCGCCATCATGTTCGCAAAGAGACGGACCATGAGCGCAAAGGGCTTGGTCAGCACTCCGAAGAGCTCGATGATGGGCATGATAGCCAGTGGGTATGCCTTGAGGAACATGGGCACGTCGGGCCAGAATATCTCTTTCCAGTACTCCTTGTTGCCAAAGAGGTTGATGGCAAGCATGGTGCACAGTGCCAGGAAGAACGTGATGTTGATGTTACCAGTCACGTTGGCACCGCCTGGGAAGATGGGCAGCAGACCCAGCATGTTGGTAATGAGGATGAAGAAGAACGCCGTCAGCAGGTAAGGAGCGTACCGGCGGTAGTGCTTCTCGCCTATGGAGTCCTTGATCAGGTCGTCGTTAATGGTCATTACCAGCATCTCTACCATGCCTACGAATCCCGTAGGAGCGTCTTTCTTCGGGTCGTGCTTCTTGTACCAGCGTGCACAGCTGAGGAAGATGGCAAGCATGATGAACACGACAATCCATATCTGGCAGACGCTCTTCGTGATGCTCAGGTCCCATGGACGCACCACCGAGCCGTCGGCCAGACGCTCGTAGATCTTGCCGTTCTTCTCCTCGTTGAAGAAGAAGCCGTGGAAGTCTTCTCCCTCTTCTATTTCTTCCTCCATGGTCGAACTCAGGAAGAAGTGCCAGTCGCCGGTCTGCTCGCTCCTGACGATGCAGGGCAGCGGTATGCTGATGTGGCTGTCGCCTATCGTGGTGATGTGCCACTCGTAGGCGTCGGCCATGTGTCCCAGCACTATCTCCTTCACGTCAACGCCCTCACCCTCGGCAGCGTGTGCCTGGGTGCTGGTGCCGGCAAGGAAAGCAAGGCATAATAGCAGATAAGTTATTTGTCTTAATTTATACATTCTGTCTGATTTTCTTCTCAACCTTCATAAAGTAGGCTGTATCGTAAATGAGCATAATGAAATAATATACCAGAAATAGGATGACGAAAGTGCGGATGCCCACCGTGTCGTCAGTGTTGATGAGACAATAGACCACCACCGTAGCAATGCCTAAGAACATACGGCAACCCGAGGCGGCCAGGTACAACGTGGGCAGGCTGTCAGCAGAGCTTTCGGCCACTTGTCCCCACACGTATCCGTAGGCGTAGCAAGTCAGCAGCTGGAACGCTGCCGAAAAGCCGATGGCCATGGGCATGGAGTTGTTCGGCCATGCCACCCACCACACGACAAACGACAGCAGCGTCAGCACTGCAATGATGAGTGTGCTCTGCAACAGATAGGTCCTTACAACTTTACGGTTCATCCTCTACTACTTCCACACAGAGACTGACCTGGTTCTTCTGAACCTCGACGAAACCGCCCAGAATGGCTATCTGGTGCCGACCGTCGGCTGCCGTGTAATAGACGTCGCCCTTGGTCAGCAGGGAGATAATAGGAGCGTGGTCGGTGAGTATCTCGAACTGTCCCAGCGAGCCGGGCACCTTGACGCTCTCCACCTCTCCGTCGAACTCAATCTTCTGTGGTGATACAATTTTAAGCTTAAGCATAGCTCATTGAACATTGAACATTGAACATTAGCCTTGGGCAGCCTCAAGCAGTTTCTTTGCCTTCGCCTTGGCGTCATCGATGGTACCAACGTTGAGGAATGCCTGCTCGGGCAGGTCGTCAACCTCGCCGTCCAGAATGGCGTTGAAGCCCTTGATGGTATCTTCGATGGGCACCATGACACCGGGCAGACCGGTGAACTGCTCGGCAACGGAGAACGGCTGGCTGAGGAAACGCTGCACGCGGCGTGCACGGTTCACCGTCAGCTTGTCCTCGTCCGACAGCTCGTCCATACCCAGAATGGCAATGATGTCCTGAAGCTCCTTGTAACGCTGCAGAATCTCCTTCACGCGCTGAGCACATTCGTAGTGCTCCTTGCCCACGATGAACGGGTCGAGAATACGAGAGGTTGAACCCAGCGGGTCAACGGCGGGATAGATACCCAGCTCAGCTATCTTACGGTCGAGCACCGTCGTTGCGTCCAGATGGGTGAACGTAGTGGCAGGAGCAGGGTCCGTCAAGTCGTCCGCCGGCACATAAACGGCTTGTACTGAGGTGATTGAACCACGTTTGGTCGAGGTAATTCTCTCCTGCATGGCACCCATCTCGGAAGCCAGCGTCGGCTGGTAACCCACGGCACTCGGCATACGGCCCAACAGTGCTGACACCTCGGAACCGGCCTGCGTGAAACGGAAGATGTTATCGATGAAGAACAGAATGTCGGCTGCACCGCCGTCCTTGCCGCCACCGTCGCGGAAACCCTCGGCAACGGTCAGTCCGCTCAGTGCCACAGAGGCACGTGCGCCCGGCGGCTCGTTCATCTGGCCATAGACCAGCGTTGCCTGACTCTTCTTCAGCTCCTCGGGGTCAACAAGGCTCAGGTCCCACTTGCCTTCGTCCATGGCCTGGCGGAACTTCTCGCCGTAGCGGATGACGCCCGACTCAATCATCTCACGGATAAGGTCGTTACCCTCACGCGTGCGCTCACCAACACCTGCAAACACCGAGAATCCGTTGTGACCCTTGGCAATGTTGTTGATGAGCTCCATGATGAGCACCGTCTTGCCCACACCGGCACCGCCGAAGAGACCGATCTTACCACCCTTCATGTAGGGCTCCAGCAGGTCGATGACCTTGATGCCGGTAGAGAGAATCTCCTTCTTCGTTGACAGCTCCTCAAAATGAGGCGCCTCGCGGTGGATGGGGTAAGCACCCTCCATGTCAAGCTGTTTCATACCGTCGATAGGCTGTCCGATAACGTTCAGCATACGACCTTTAATCTGATCGCCTGCAGGCATCAGAATGGGTGAGCCCACAGGGATAGCCTCCAGTCCACGCTGCAGTCCGTCGGTATTGTCCATGGCAACACAGCGTACGGTGTCCTCACCAATGTGCTGCTGCACCTCTACGATGAGCTCCGTTCCGTTGCCGCGGTCAATGCGTAATGCCTCGTGAATCTTTGGCAGCACCTTCTCAGCGTCCTGACCCTTGGTATCGAAGAAAACGTCGATAACCGGGCCAATGATCTGCGAGATGCGTCCGTTAATCTTTGACATAAGCTTTTTGTGTTTTTATTTTTAAGTTATGATAGTTTTAGCAATATTGACGGCAAAATTAACAAATTATTTCCAAACAAAAAACATTTCCAATGGTTTTTTTAGGAAATGTCCATAAATTTGTATGAGGGCAATGTGGAACTAATGTATTTTTTTTGCCTTTTTGCTTGTCTTTCTCAACTGTTTTTATTATCTTTGCACTCATTAATTCTAACTAATTATAGAGTATGATTTACTACACCGACATAGAACATTCAAAAAATGGTATTCTCATGATTCTTGATCTTGTCAAGAATTTTGAGAAAGAAGGCGAGATTCGTTTCATCGAGGGCATTAAGCGCCGTGGTTTTACAGAGTATATGATTCAACAGTTGATATGTATCGTGCGCGAACGCATGAACATGACGCGCCGCGAGCTGTTCCGACTGTCGGAAATAGCCCTTACGTTTAATAAGCAATGGGCCACCGACGACAACAACTGTTTCCATGACGCAAACAAGATGTTCTGGAATATACGCAGCACACTGAAAGGAACGAAAATCATATTCAAAAAGTTTACGCCGATATGCCGAAAACCTGCACCATACCAAGGCTATCGTCCGTCGGTGTTTATAAACTCCACGTTAGCACACGGCGGGTGTGGACTTGACATGTACGGGCTCAGTGTCTATCCTGACAGCGTAGCAACACTCTACGCTGAGATGGGTGCCTATTTCGCCAATGTTGTTGCCGTGCTGGTGCTTTGCCACCAGGAACTGAAAAGGGAATCCGAGATAAGCAAGGATGCCGACCTCTGTCTGCAGTTGCTCAACGAGCAGTGCAAGACTATTGTAGATGACATGAAGGACGTGATAGGCCTGATGTCGAAGGAACAGGCCAGCAAGGACGAGTTGCTGGTGAAGAGCAAGAACACGGGGTCGCTGAAAAAGTTTGCACAAGAAGGGTTCCATAAGTATAACATCACTTCAATGAAGTGCTTTGCTGCCTCGCGTGCCGTTGAGGATGGAGCATTACTGGGTCTTGACGCTATTGAGTCAATCTACTTTGCCGACAACCCCGAGAAAGGCAAGCAGGCGCATGAAATCATGTCCAATTTTGACCTTTATGCCGACAAGGGCCGAGGCGACAAGATGGACTCGACGTCCATTATCGAGTTTATATGTATGTCCGGGCTGGACTTGAAAAAGGGATATTCTTATATGTCAGAATCCTATCATGGCAAATATATCCTGCCTCAGTGGAAGAGTGTCTGGGCACGCTTTTCCCAATTTAAGCATGCGGATCCAAAGGCTTACAAGGACGGAAGTTTGCAGCAGAGGTTGGCCAGCGATTTCGAAAAGCGTCTGGACAAACGCAACGATTAACAATAAATAACATTTTGCTAATGGATGCCCACCACCCCACGGCATCCATTTTTTTGCCACTCTAATAGACATGAGGCGGCCATTCGTCCATTACTGATAGACGTTTCGGCCAGTATAGTCCATTATGCTTTTCCTTTTTGCTTTCTAATAGACGTCGATGCACCATAACCGTCTATTAGATAGCGTTTTGCAGCGTCTATCAATTCTTTCCGGAATAGTTGCTAATGCTTTGTTTTATTACTAATTTTGCAACATCTTCTTAGGCACGAAGCCGCGTGCCCATTACTGAAGGGGTGGTAAATCAGTAGCTGTCGGCAAGGTAAACCTGAGACCACATTATTTCCTAAAAATAAAAAACATGACAGGAAATAATAAGATTGACAACATCGTAGGCAACGCTGTCAGCCAGCCTACCGATGAGGAGCAGAAACGGGCTGAAAGGCTCGAGACGCTCAAAACGTTGCGTGTAGCAAGCGGGACGGAGGTTCAACCCGAAGAGCCAACGCTCATGGTTGATGAGATGGGCTTCTTCGCACTGGGCGACATCCACGGACTGAAAGGCAAGCAGAAGTGCGGCAAGACAACCATGCTGAAAGTTTGTCTCGCAGCATGGATGAAGGGAGCACAGTTCAGGGTCGTATCACCGCTTCAGCAACCGCGTGTGCTTTATCTGGACACCGAACAGAAGCAGTCTGACGTGAAACTGATAGTCACTGACGTCATGCAAATGACGGGACTGTCGGCTGACTATGTTGACGACCACTTGCATGTCTATGCACTTCGCAGACGTGATTTCCAGCTGCTGATGGACGACATGCGACTGCTCATCGACGACATCTGCCCACAAGTGGTCGTCGTTGATGGCATCGTGGAGTTTGTGGCATCGTTTAACGACGAGTCGATGGCCAAACAGCTAATCCACGAATTGCTGTGCATCGCCGAGGACCGTCGCCTGGCAATGGTTTGTGTACTGCATACCAACAAGGCCGACGACGATCATAACATGCGCGGACACCTAGGAACCATGCTGGCACAGAAGGCGGGAACGGTGTTGGAGTGCAAGAAACAAGGTGGCATTATCACCGTGTCTTGCTCCGACGCACGCCATCAGGAAATGCCCGACTGGAGCATTATGTTTGACGATGACGGACACATTGTCGATGCCGACGAGACACGCCGCCAGTTCCTGGAGCAACGACGCATTGAGCTGCAACAGCGCAGGCAGGAGGCCAATGCCGAGAAGTTGAAGGAACGACTGGACTATGCCCTGAAAGCCATCAGCGACAACGGAGGTGTCATCAGTCGCAAACAACTCATGGAAATACTGATTAAGAAATTCGGGCTGGAGCGCAGCACCGTCTCAAAGTTCATTACCAGTCAGGTCGAGGCGAAAAACCTCTTTGAAGCAGACAAGAACATCACTGCCACGGAGGAAACGGCGCTGGCCTTCTGAAATGCGGTGTGAATTGTGATTATGTGATTGCACTTATATAGTTAAGTGCAATCACAAATCACGAAAATTCCGCTTACAGAACACATTAATAAACAAAATCAAGACAATGAATACTGATTATCGATACCAGTTGGAAACCCCGAAAGTGACGGGGCGCCGACAACAGAAATTCCAATGCCCCAGCTGCGGCAGACAAAAGTGCTTCGTACGATATGTCGATACGCACAACGACGGCTGCTATGTGGCTGACAACGTAGGCAAGTGTGACCACCAGCACTCATGCGGCTATCACTACAAACCATCGGAGTACTTCCGAGACAACCAGTGGGCAACAGAGCCCGTGACTACCCTATCCCAGCACTGCCAGCCAAAACCGCTGCCACCCTTTCAGCCGATGCCATCAGACTACGTGCAACGATGTCACTCCACACAGAGTACCTTGTGGCAATGGCTGGCTAACGACGCAGCACCCAGGTTGGGCATCAAACCAGAAAACCTTGAACGCGTCTTCCACGACTACATGCTGGGTGCCACCCGTAGCCACGACGTCATCTTCTGGCAGATTGACCAGCAAGGCCTCTTACACGGCGGACACAT
>Ga0247610_10001325_pt1 | contig 30963 bp, 33 predicted proteins | sample 174DNAGHGhighgp2_FD_193483 | JGI IMG/M metagenome (GOLD analysis project Ga0247610, IMG submission 193483) | Sheep rumen microbial communities from Palmerston North, Manawatu-Wanganui, New Zealand - 1742 DNA GHGhigh gp2 | ecosystem: Host-associated > Mammals > Digestive system > Stomach > Rumen...
AGCTAATCCTCCAAAAATTATAATGGTGCCCGAGGCCGGACTTGAACCGGCACGAGGGTTGAATCTCGCAGGATTTTAAGTCCTGTGCGTCTACCAATTCCGCCACTCGGGCATTTGTTTCTCAACAAACATAAATAATATACTATCTTTTTACTATAAAATCAAGTAAAACTTTAAAAAATGGTGGCTCCAACGGGAATTGAACCAGTGACACAAGGATTTTCAGTCCTCTGCTCTACCGACTGAGCTATGGAGCCATAAATAAATGGCGGTCCGTAGGGGATTTGAACCCCTGATCTCTTGCGTGACAGGCAAGCGTCATAGGCCTCTAGACTAACGGACCAAATGGTTGCGGGAGCTGGATTTGAACCAACGACCTCAAGGTTATGAGCCTTGCGAGCTACCAGGCTGCTCTATCCCGCGATAACTAAAAATTTTTAATGGCGGAGGGAAAGGGATTCGAACCCTTGCGCCGATTGCTCGACCTGCTGGTTTTCAAGACCAGTCCCTTCAACCGGACTTGGGTATCCCTCCGTTTTTTTGATAACAAGGAAATTATAGCATAATATTTTTTGAATAGTCAACTAAAATATTACTAAAATGACGTTTTTTTATGAATTAATACCATATTCTTCCTTTTTTTCATTTAACCATATAGGCAAATTCTCTTTTAGCGGATAAAATCCCCTTACAGATTCCTTAACAGAATTATTTTTATTTGTTCTATAATTCAAATTTTTTACCGATAAAATTGCTTGTTTTTTATCATGATCAATACTCTTTATTTCAGAATATATAACTTCATCTATCTCAGCAAACTTATTAATATTCGAAATAAAAGAATTTCTAATTTCTGAAATATGTATTAAACCAGAATAATCATTATCTAATTTAACAAATATTCCATATTTTTCAATACCGGTTACTTTTCCTTGAACTATACTTCCTACTTCAAAGTCATTCATCACAGCACCTCCAATGTATTATAGCAAATAATATTTACAATGTATACTTTTTTAGTTATAATTCTATTTGGTGATTTTTATGAACGAAACTAATCAAAAAATTATAGATGTAATTAATGCAATCAAGCCATTTCTTAATTCTGAAGGTGGAGATATTCAATTTATAAAATATGAAGACAATTATGTATATGTAAAACTATTAGGTGCATGTACAAACTGCGAATATTCATCATTTGATTTAAATGGAAGTATATTAGATGCTATAAAAAATGAAGTTCCAGAAGTAAAAGGTGTTATAAACGTAGAAATATAAAAAACTCAACGATATGTTGAGTTTTTTTATTGACTATCTGTAGGATTTCCTAAATTTGCATTTGGAAAACCACTATTCATATTCGCATTAGTCATACCATCTGGCATTATAACTGGAGGAAGTTCCACAGAAGCTATTTGTTCTTGTCCTTGATTTAAAGGAGGTATAACTTTTGGCTCTACAGTCATTTGAGTTGGCATTGGTTGACTAACAACTGGATTTGTATCTAGACTTGGTACCATAGGAATTTCAGGAACAGTAGAAACAACTTGTGGTTCCATTCCTGCCATTGATACTTCTGGTACTACCGGTGTTGCCATTGGTGCTACTGGTGCTTCTGGCATCACTGGAGCTACTACTTGTGGTTCCATACCTACCATTGGTACTTCTGGTACTACCGGTGTTGCCATTGGTGCAACTGGTGCTTCTGGCATCACTGGAGCTACTACTTGTGGTTCCATACCTACCATTGGTACTTCTGGTGTTACTGGTGTTGCTACTGGTGCTACTGGTGTAGTTGGCATCACTGTGGCTACCATTTGTGGTTCAGTTCCTACCATTGGTACTTCTGGTACTACTGGTGTTGCCATTGGTGCAACTGGTGCTTCTGGCATAACTGAGGCTACCATTTGTGGTTCCATGCCTACCATTGGTACTTCTGGTGGTAACGGTGTTGCCATTGGTGCAACTGGTGCTTCTGGCATCACTGGGGCTACCATTTGTGGTTCCATGCCTACCATTGGTACTTCTGGTGTTACCGGTGTTGCTACTGGAGCAACTGGCGCCTCAGGTATTACTTGTGTTATCATTGGAGTTTCCATTCCTACCATTGGTACTTCCGGTACTACTGGTGTTGCTACTGGTTGAACAGTTGGCTCAGTTCCAATAGAATTTATTTTATTTTCTACATTAGTAATTAAATCTTTAGTTTTATTAACAATACCTTTTATTTCTTCAATATTATCAGTTATACCAGTGTTGTTATAATTAAGTAATTTATTAAAATCATCTACAGTTATATCAGATGTAACAGGAGTTACTGTAGGAATAGTTTGCTCTACCCCAACCATAGGTATTTCTGGCATTGCTGGAGCTACTACTTGTGGTTCCATTCCTACCATTGGTACTTCTGGTGTTACTGGTGTTGCCATTGGTGCAACTGGTGCTTCTGGCATCACTGGAGGTACTACTTGTGGTTCAACTCCTACCATTGGTACTTCTGGTGTTACTGGTGCTGCTACTGGAGCAACAGGTGTAACTGGTTGTACAGGCATTGCTGGTTCTACAGCAGGTATTTGAGGAGTTGTTGGTACTTCAGTCATTGCTGGAGCAACTGGTGCACTTGTAACTGCTGGTACTTCAGTTGTTGTAATTGGTTGAATAACAGGATTTATAGTATCTGAACCTGGAATACCAGTAGGTGCTGCTCCGCCAAAAGCTATATTCGTATTATCTACAGCTTGTGTAACAGTATTATTCATATCATCGCCTCCGTTTATTAATTCTTGATTATATAATCCTTGAACATTTGAATTATTTCCTTCAAGTTGATTGTTAATTGTTGCTTGTGCTTGAGCATCTAAGATAGATTGCTTTTTATCAAACGTAAGTGATAATTTCTTAGGATCACTTACATATAAAGTTTTATTAGTAGTAGATATCATTTCAACATTTTCAACTTGTTCTTTTCTAATGATATGAACTAATATATTTTTTAAGTTTTCCCAATCATCTTGTGGAATCGAATCAATAATACCTGGGCTATCTTTAGCTTGAGATATTTGAATTGTAGCTTTATCTCCTGTTGCGGCTTCTGGTGTAGAATAAATCAAATAATCTTTATCTGCACCATTAAAAGTCACTTTCAAAAAAGCGACTAATTCAACATTACTCTCAATACCATCATTATTTACGATAGTTATATTATTGTTCACGATAACACCTTCTTATTCTTTTATTCTTTATGTAATTACTTTCTCTTTAATAAGAAATATTTGCAATCATATGCACAATTATTTGTTTTATAATCTTCCAAATTCTTTATATCATTAATCTTATTAACATTTTTATTATTACTATCATTAAATCCTTTTAATCTGATTTTTCCATAAGCCCAATCTCCAAAGATATAATCATATTCATCAAAGAATTCAGTCATTTTTTCTTCAACTACTTCTTTATCAAAGCCATCTTTATAATTTTCTACAAGTTCAAAACTTTTATCATTTATTTTAACTTCCATATTATCCCCCAACAACAATTGCAAGTATTATAGAACCAATCATGATTTGAGTTAATATAATACTTAATATAATTAAAACATCTACAAAACCATTTCCACTTGTTAATGCAATTTTATCTTTTAATTTTACAGGAACTACTGTTCTTGTTTCTTCATTTTTTATTGCATCATTTATTTTTTCAATATCCTCAGAATTTAATAATTCCACACTGTTGATATTAATACCATATTTAGCATATTCTTTTTTATCTAATAAAACAGTACTAGATGATTCTTTTTCTTTAGTCAACAATTCATTTCTTAATTCTTTCCACTTAGAAACAACTTGTTGTTCTCTATCAGTAGATATTAAGCTTCTTAATTTATTTAAATTAGCATTATTGATAAGAAAATCATCCACTAAAGAAATTAGTTTTTTATCTATATTCTTTTTAGCTGATTTCTTTTTTATCATATCTAATAAAGCTAATTCAACATATATCATTGTATTAGTATGTTTCTTTTGAATTTTATAATCTTTAATATACATATAATAATTATTTAAATTATTAATAAATATATTTAAACAATTTTCATCATAATCATACATTAATAAATTATTTTTAAATGCAACTTGATTATCAATTTTGTAAGGAAGTAAAATAGCTTTTTCACCAAACATTTCAACTAAGATATTAATTACAGACATCTCAAAAATATGAGACTTATTATAAGAATTCCCATTTATTACATTAATATATGACTGTAATCCATATTCTATTGCAGGATTTATAAAATATTTGAATGAATAATCCACTTATTCACACCACCCTACTATGTAAAAATAATATCATATTTTAAAACTAATTACTAGTAAATATAATTAATTTATAACAAATAAAATACAACCTATAAAAGTTGTATTCTATTTAAATAAACCCAAATTCAACATATTGTTTAGTATAAAAACAATTCCTACAATTAATCCTAAAACAATTAAGAAAACCACTATTTTTAAAATTATAGTATTATTATCTCTTTTAGATATATCTGAGAAGTCTGAAAAACCTCTTGTATCGCTTAATTTTCTCTCTTTAACTTCTTCAACTGTTTGTTCTTCTTCCTTAGATTCATTTTCAGTTTCTTTATTTTTTTCTTTTAATAACTCAATTTGAGTTTGTTCATTTAACTCTGTTTGAGTAATATTATTTATTAAACTTTCTGTATCAATTAATGTTGTTGATGTTTTTTCATATTCTTCAGTATCATCACCAGCTAAATCGCTTAGCAATTCAAGATCTGCTGATGTTGCCTTAGTTTTAGTATATGACATTTTATTTTTTAATTCTAACTCAGTTATTGTATTAATAAGGTTCTTTAAGTCTTCTTCTTCTTTTTGTTTTTTCTTTAAATAATCTTCTTCAACTACTTCTTTATTATTTAAATCAAGATTATTTAATATTTCATATTGAGTACTTCTTACTTTTTTTAATCTTTCTTTATTGTAATCAACATTTTTTCCTTGTTTAGCTTTTTCTAAAATGGCAGTCAAATCATATTCCCTAGTATTTGCATATTCAGTAGGAATATCTGGTTCTATATAATTAGAAAAGTCTAATCCTTTTCTAGGACTATCATCATCCTCTGATGATAATATTTGTCTTAAATTTGAAACATTTATATTTTGTGCATTCTCTTTTAGAACAGTAGAATTTGAATTTATATCAAATTCTTTTAATGCACTGTTTTTTACTTCTTCGTATAAAGATTGATTTTTTTGTGTTCTTGACTTAATCGGAGATGAATCAATTTTATATTTATCCATTCTTGACTGCATTTTAACCACCTTATTATATTTTATTTTATCATACAATTATTTTTTTGTATATAATTGTTGTAATTTATTTATGTGGCATATATAATTGAAAACTAAGAGGTGGAATAAATGAAAAAAGTTAAACTAGATCAATCAAAATGCATAGGATGTGGAGCATGTGTTGCTATAGCACAAGAAAACTTTGCTTTTGAAGAAGAAGATAATATATCTAAAGTTATTAATGATGAAGTAACTGAAGAAGCTAAAAGTGCTGCTGACTGTTGTCCAGTTGAAGCAATCACTATTGAAGAATCTGAAGAAGCATAATAAAAGAAGTTCATTTGAACTTCTTATTTTTTTATTTTTCTTCAAAAGGTAATTCTTTAACTTTATCTAAATCTTTAACTATTCTAATACTTTCAATTATTTCAATAATACTTCCTATTATTAAAACAATTCCTATTATAGTCATGAATACAGATGCTCCATTAAATGGATTAATAATTAATAGTATAGATACAGTTAAGATTAAAATACCTATAAGTAAATTCCATTTCCATTCATTAGATGCTGATTTTAAATTAACCGCAAATTGAATTTTATATAACCCTTTAATAGCAAGTGCTAATCCAATAATGGTAGTAATAAAACTTACTAATACTTTATTATTAATAAATAAGAATAAACCAATCATTGATATTAAGAATCCAATTACTAATGCTCCACTTAAGATTCTTTCTTCTTTAGTTAATCTAAAGAAATTAATAATAGAAAATATTCCTATAATCATTAATACTATACCTATTCCACTTGTTAACAATTGAAGTGATGCTTCAGGAGCAACAGCTAAAACTATACCAAGTACTAAAGTAAGTAATGATCCAAATATCATTTTCAATTCACTTTTTTTAATTAAATCTAATAACATGATTATCACCTAATCTCATTATAAATAAAATCAAAAAAAAAGACAATAAAAAATAGCAGTAGGCACTGCTAATTAAATTATAGCATATTATATTATTTCGTCAATAGATTCTATCTCATAAGTATAAATTACTCTATAATCATTGTGATTTATTCTATAATAAAATTTAGTATAAGGCATTCCATCATCTTCACCATCTATTATTTCAATAATCATACCTCTTAGTTTTCTTCCGTCATTTAAATGTAATATTGTTTTCTTATTTAAAAAGTATTCTAAATTCATTAGTAATCACATCTTTCTAATTAAATTATATCATATATATTTAAAATATATAATTGTATACTTATGTAAAATTTAATGTACACTTAATGTTAATTTATATTTTTATTAGACATTAAAAAATATTAGTTGTATTATTAAGATACGGAGCGGATATGGATTAGATATTTACCTCTAAGTCATAAGATATTATTTATGAAAAATCTTGATGATAGAATAATAAATAATAGATTCTTTACAGGTAAGTTTGGGGTATCTTGTTCTTATAGTATTTACAGATTTGGGTGAGCAGCACCGCCGTAAGTGAGTGCCTTTGATGCACTGATTACCTGATTCACTATATATAGCTCGCAAGTGAATAAAATAATAATAAATTGTATGGATTCTTTTATTATTATATCTAACGATCGCATCTTTTAAAGAAGCAAATTTAAAAGGGTTAGACTAATTGTAATGCGATGAAAAGACCTTTTTATTATTTAGATAATAAGTGACTATTCTATTATATAAATAATAAGTAAAATGAGAGACTTTATATCTCTCATTTTAATTTGCAATTATAATCAGGTATTTCATATATCATAAATTCATCTAAATTAAATGGAAAATCAAGTTGATAGTAAATAGATTCTTCATCAAGAAGGTCTATTTTTTTTAATGCCTCAACATCTAATTTATCATAGTCATATTCAATTGTGGTAACTATCTTATCTTTAGTTTCTCCTACACTTCCAGTTATACCATTTACATCATTGTAGATATCTACATAAGTTCTATTTAATGTAATTGTTTCTTCATAGAAATAATCTTTCTTTTGAACTGTTATATATACTAGCTTTTTTATCATTTCATCTTTATCATGATAAATATATAAATAGTTTTTAGAATCTGTTTCGTTTTCATTTTTATATTCGTATGTACATACAACATTAGCATCTTTATATTTATCTACTTGTTTCTTCTTTTTAGGTATTAAAATAACAATACCTACAATAATTAGAATACATATAAATACTATTATCAATTTCTTTTTCATATATACCTCTTAAATACGTTTATTATATAAAAAAACTATGGATTATTCCATAGTTAATTAAATTTTACTAAGCAATGAGCTATTCTATAACCTTTAATAGCTATAAATCTACCAAGTCTACCAGGTATTCTAGCAAAGAATGCAATAGGTTTTCTTTTTAATACCTTATACATATTTGGTTGACCTTCTTTAACATCTTGCCATAGTTTCTTATATTGTTCTTCACCTTCAGGTGTTTTAGATAATCTTGAAAAGATTGATCCAAGACTCATAAGCAAAGCAGCTTCTCTAATCATATTTTCTCTTAGTCTTTTATTTTCAACTTTAGTTGCATCATATGCTGTTGCAACAAGTTTAGATACTAAAACTTGATGCGAACTTCTCTTGATTAATTGAGGTTCTTGAACTGATTGATCCGCTCTACCTATAAAATATCTATAGAAATCAACATCTAAATAATACAATGTCTTAGTATTAATTAAGGGAAGATATATAAATAAATTATCTTCATAGAATACATGTTTAGGTAAATCTATATCTGTTTTATCTAATATTTCCTTCTTATACATTAAATTGTGAAGTGTCATATATTGAGTTGATTTAAACTTCTTAGTTTCATCCCAAGTGCATTCACAATCAGATGGAAATACATTTCTAAAATTAATTTGTTGATTTGGTCTTCCATCTGTATATGTATAAACATAGTTCATGATTACTAAATCTGAATCTATTCTTCCATCTTTAATTCTACTTAATACAGCTTTATAAGCTTCTTCATCAACCCAATCGTCTGAGTCTAACACTTTAAAGTATTTACCAGTAGCAATCTTTAGTCCTTGGTTAATACCTTCTCCATGTCCTCCGTTTTCTTGGTGATGAGCAATACATATATTAGGATATTCCTTAGCATATCTATCAGCTATCTTAGCAGTATCATCTTTAGATCCATCATCAATAATGATGATTTCAACATCTTCACCACCAGGTAAAAGTGTATCTATACAATGTTCCATATAATCTTGTGAATTATAACATGGAACAACAAATGATATTAATTTTTGTTTAGTTGATTTATTAGTTGTCTTTTTTGTTGTCTTACTTTTTGATTTCTTCTCCATGACCTTTAATCTCTCTTCCTAAATAGTTACTATATATATTAAAGTTAACTTTTGTTTCTTTATCTGTATTATTAATAAGCTTTATATCTATTATTTGTTTTTCTTTTGCATCAATTCTATCAGGTAATGAATTTGTAACTAATACATCTATATTATCTTCACATTCATAAAAGATTTTATAAGATGTCTTGATCGGATTTAAACTATTAACCATCAATGTTACATTTTGAATTTCATTAGGTTGTAATGAAATTGTATTTGAATCACTTCCATTTATAATTAATTCATTTTTTACTTCTTTTATGTTAATGTTTTCTACTTCATTAGTTACACCTGTATAATAAGAAAATGAAATAAATGAAAATCCAAAGACAAATGTTAGTAATAATACAATTATGAAAAATGTATGTCTTTTTTTATTCATACAATCACTACCCTAGTAACATTATAACATGATTATGTAAAATAAACTATATTTAATATATATTAGATGCTATAATGTTTATGGTGATTATATGGGTGAGAGTATTTGGACTGACTTAGCACTATATGTGTTGCTGTTCTTCACATATGGATTTGGTGGTTGGTTAGCAGAAGTTATATTAGGTTATTTCCAACATAGAAGATGGATTAACCGTGGATTCCTTGTAGGTCCTATATTACCTATATATGGATTTGGTGGTTTAGGTGTAACAATATTTTTATCCAAATATGATGAAAACCCAATTACCTTATTTATATTAGCTTTATTCATATGCTCAACATTAGAATATTTTACTTCTTGGGCTATGGAAAAAATATTTAAAAATCGTTGGTGGGATTACTACGATTGGAAATTTAATATAAATGGAAGAATATGTCTTGAGTGTTCATGTGCATTTGGATTAGCAGGTGTAATTGGAACATATGTAACAAATCCTTTTTTCTTATCTTTATTTAATAAGTTAAGTGAAAGAACATTATATATAGTTGCATTAAGTTTATTGATAATATTCGTTATAGATATAATCGTATCATTTGATATCATTATTAATCTTAAACATATATCTAATTCAATAAAATCAGATTCAACTGAAATAATATCAAAGAAAGTAAAAGAAATATTATTAGAAAAGAACTATTTATATAAAAGATTAATTAAATCATTCCCAAGTATGCGTATATCAAATACAATATCTTATTTAAAAGATAAAATAGAGAAAAACAAAAAAACTATAGAAAAACGCAATAGAAAATGGGAAAAAGAAAAAGAAGAAATTACTATTTTTGCTAAAAAGGAAATCAATGAAGAAAAATTAAAACTTAAAAAAGTAAAAAAAGAAATGAAAAAACAAAGAAGAGAAGCAAAGAAAAAGATTAGTAAATAATACTAATCTTTTTTATTGTTTAAATAATCATTAAAGATATCAACAAATTCTTGTTTTGTCTCATCAGTTATTTCTTTCTCAGTTATATCATATGGATTTTCTTGTTTATTAGATATACCATCACATGTTGAATAACCTTTTCCATCTTTAAAATATACTACAGATGGTTCTTTAATATATTTACTATTTACTTTAACTTCAACAATTTTCTTCTTTTTGTTTTTATATTTTAAATTAGGATAATTGTCTAATAAACTATTTAAATTATCTAATAATAAATGATATTCACCAGTTCCATCAATTGCTTTAACAACTTTATTTTTAGAATCCAATTCATATACATCTTTAATATCATTTATAGATAAATAATAAATAACTGGTATTTCCATTTCCTTAGCTGTTTCAATCATTTGAACAACCATGGTTCTACACCATTGAGATGTTGGATTACCAAAGTATACTAAAAATGATTCTTCTTTATTTATTTTTTCTACTAATTCTTCAATAGTGATAGCTTTCATTGGATTTATTTCAGGTATTTCTACTTTAACATATTCTATTGTTTCATCATCATTTAAGTCTTCATATTTACTTTTAAAAGTTATTGCTTCATTAATTGTTATTGGTTCTTTTTCAATATCATTTTCTTGTAATAACTCATTAAAAATATATACTATAAAAGCTCCGATAAATAAGAATAAAATTATAATTATAACTGTCAACTTCGTCTTCTTGCTCACTTTTATTCATCTCTCCCTAAAAAATTATACCAAATATATAATTAAAAATAAACATAAATGCTTTATCTAAAATTAATAATATAGTATAATTTTTTAAGATAGAAGTGATATGATGAAAAAGTTATTTAATAAATTTAAAAAAACCAATTTATCTCAAAGATTAGTATATATTTTTATAGGTTTACTATTCTTAGTAAGTTATGTAAATATATTTATTTCTCTTTGTTTATTACACAATATTGAAACAGGAATAAGAATTATAGCATTAGTAGTTTTAGGTATATTACTATGTGGATATTTATTCTTCGGATTAATACTCCTATTAGTAAAGAAAAAGAAAACTCTATATGTTGCATCATTTATAGTTGTAGTAATATCAGCATTATGTATGGTAGGAAGTGCTACAATAAATAAAGTATACGGAAGCATTTCAAATATCAACAGTGCTAATAAAAAGATATTATATACTACTAACTTAATAACACTTAATGATACAGAGTTTAAAAATGAAAAAGAAACTATAGTAGGTATGATTAACAATGAATCAGATCCTGAAGGATATAAACTTCCTAAAGAATTAATAGAAAAAGAAAAATTAGTAGTAACAATTAAAGAATATGAAACATACTTTGAGATGTTAGAAGACTTATATAATAAAAAGATTCAAGGTTTATTCATAACAAGCAACTATGGTATTACTTATTCAACATATGAAACATACTCAAATATTGAGCAAGAAGTTAAGGTAGTTAAAAAACTATCTAAAGAAATGGAAAACCAAGAAATAATTGAATCAAAAGGTACTGCAGTTACAGAACCATTTACAATCCTAATCATGGGCGTTGATTCAGAAAGTGATAAGTTAAATGCAAATGCAGCATTCAATGGAGATACATTAATGTTAATTACATTTAACCCACATACATTAAATGCTACAGTATTCTCAATACCAAGAGATACTTATGTACCAATTGCTTGTTTAAGAGGAGATTCATCAAAGATTAATTCATCTGCAGCATATGGTACTAAATGTGTAATAGACACAATAGAAAACTTAGTAGATATTAAAATAGATTATTATGTTAAAGTAGACTTTAAAGGTGTTGTAGATATGGTTGATGCCTTAGGTGGTATCGATCTCACAGTACCAGATGGAATAGACTTCTGTGAACAAGATTCACATAGAAACTTCGCTCCTGAAGCTCTTCAATGTATTAAAAGTGGATACCAACATATGAATGGTGAAAAAGCATTAGCATTTGCTAGACATAGACACACACTTTTAACTGGAGACTTCGCAAGAGTACAACATCAACAATTAGTTGTTGAAGCAATGGTTAATAAAGTAAAGAGTTTAAAGAGTATAGATGACTTCTATAAAGTATTAGATGCAGCATCTAATAACTTAATCACTAATATGTCAACACAACAAATATTAAACCTTTATAACGTAGCTAAAAATGCTTTAGGTAAGACATCAACAGATTCAATGATAACAATACAAAAAACTTACCTAACAGGATATGGATTAAATATGTATGTAAATAACTTAAGATTAAGAGTATATACATTCCAATACTATCCACAAAGTTTAGCTGAAATTAAAACAGCATTAAAAGAAAATCTAGAAATAATAAAACCTAAAATGATTAAGACATTTGCTTATTCAATAAATGATAATTATAAAGTACCAACTATTGGTGAAAAATATTATACAGTAGAAAAGAATGAAACAATTCCAAACTTCGAATGGCAATCAATTGATTATGCTAAATCATGGTGCGAAGCAAGAGAACTAAAATATAGTATTATATATGTAAAATCATCTGAATATAAAGTACCAAAGAAAGTTACTGTTGAAGATGGAATGGTAGCACAACAAAGTGCACCATATGGTAAATTAGTAAAAGACGTAACTGATATAACATTTAGAGTAATACAAGATAAAGAAGTAACAACAACCACTACTACTACATCAACAACAAAAACTACAGTTAATACTTCAGAATCAAGTTCAACAAGTAGTTCACAAACAACTGAATCAACAACTACTACAACAACTACAGCAGAGCTTGATCCTAATCCAATAGATGATTAAAAAGAACCTCTTCATAGAAGAGGTTTTAATATGCTTTAAAGAAACATTTAACTATTTAATATATAAAATACTTAAGCAAATAAAAAGTGGATTTAAATCCACTTTATTTATTATCTAAAAGATGTTTTCTTTCTAGTTAAAGCAACAACACCTAAACCACCAAATAATACAACAGGTACTAAATAAACTAAATCTTCAACACCAGTTTTAGGGTTTTTAGGTTTTGCAGTTGGAGTAGTTTCAACTGTATATTCTTCAGTTTCACCAACATTTATATTTCTATGATATTCAAGATGTGGTTTATCGATTAAAGTATTATCCCATGAATAATAATCAATATCCTCTAAATCATAATCATCAAACCAGAAATATACATAATAATATGAATTTTCATCATATCCACTCATTGCATCATAAATCACATTATTATTTGGTGTATTGTTTGCACCTTCAATAACACCAGTATGTCCATTTGAATCACTCTTAGCATAAGCAAGTAATTGAGTATAATATGATTGACTTGAATTTGCATTTTTAATTAGATTTGAATCAGTAATTTTTCCTATTTTAAAATTTAATCTTTCTTTAGCATAAATTGTATCATTAAACCAAACATGGTAATCATTAGGAACTGCATTTATTGAATGAACATAAATTCTTTCCGATAAATTTTTATATGCAAGTCTATTTAATTTTTTTGGTGTAGAAATTTTAAATGTTGGAGCTGTACTGTTAGTCTTACTAGCTGCTTCTTCTAATATAGTATAATATAAATCTAAATTATTTTCATAAAAAGTTTGTAAATCGGTTGGAATATGAAAATAACTAAATGTTTCACCAGAATCATTAGTAGCTTTTTCAAAATAAGATCCATATTTATCAGTATTATTAAAATCAATACTATATCCGCTTGAAGATAAAGTTATTTTTGGTGCAGTTGAATCATTTTTAAAGAAAATATAATATGTATAATCAATAGCATCAGTATCAGATTTTAAACCTGTAGTCTTTAATTTATTGTGTTGATTAACTTTAGTATTAGTTTCATACCATTCTACATTTACTCCTGAAGTATCTAATGTTCCAATTGTAGCATTATCTGCTTTAACATTCATTGAAAAAGCTAATGGTAAAGCAAGCATGCCAATTAATAATTTCTTTTTCATTTTTATTACCGTCCTATCTATTATTAATTTTAACAAATATAATTATAAATAAAACCATTTTATAAGAATTTAATGTCAATTAGACACAAAAAAAGATGATTTAATCATCTTTTTAAAGCATTAATTATTTTCTTTTCTTTGAAGATTTTTTCTTAGTTGTTGATTTCTTCTTGTCTACTACTTTTACTTCTTTGATAGTATCTTCTTCAGCTTCTTCTTTTTCGTCTTCTACTACTTCTTCTTCCTCAGTTTCTTCTTCAGAATCTTCTTCTTCAGTTTCTTCTGCTTCTTCAACTTCTACAGTTTCAACTTCTTCGTCATCTTCAACTTCAGGAATATAAGAAGTTTTGCTTCTACCAAAGATAATTGCAATGATAATAATTGCGATAACACCAGTGATGATATATCCAACTATATCATTTTTCTTTTTGTCTTCTGGAGTCTTTTTATCTTTATCTTCGATTGCGATTTTTCCATCTCCAACACCAGCAACTACATCTTCATACTTACCTTCTTTTTGAGCATTGTAAGCTTCATCGATGTATTTCTTGATTTCAGCAGGTGATGAAGCTGAACTAAATCCAGATAGAGTTTGTTTTCCAATAACCATGAATGGAACTCCTCTAACTTCTACACCTAAGTAAGATCCAACATCTTGCATCAATTTAGCATTTGTTTGATCTGACCAAACTTCATATCTAACTAATTTATATTTATAGTTATAATCTTTATCCTTGTCTAATACGTTTTCAATCCATTCATTTAATTCTTGGCAATGTGGACAAGTAGCCCCATAGAATTCATAGAATGTAATTGGTTCTGCCTTTGCTGCTGAAGTTGTTGTAGTAGTTTTTTTTGCATCAACAGTAATAAAAGGTATTACTGCTAACATTAAAATTAATAACCCTTTTAAAAACTTTTTCATTTAACCATTCCTCCTTAATGCTATACATATTATAACATATTTTCAAATATTTGTATCTTTTTTTTAGATAATTGGAGATGATTCAATACCCATTGGTAAGCCAGTAAAATACCAGAACATGATAAGTACAATCCACATTACTAACATAAAGATAGAATATGGTAATAAATATCTTGTTCCCTTAACTATACCAATACCATTCTTATCATATTTTTCTAAGAATGCGATATAAATAACGAAATATGCCATAGTTGGTGTTAAGCCATACATAATACTACTTCCAGCAGTAAATATTAATTGAGTAAACTCTGGAGTAATACCTGCATTCATAAACGCTGGTACAACAGTACCTGATAAGATTTGCCATCTATTAACTGTAGATGGTAATATCCATGTAGTTATAATAGATATAATAAATAATAATAAAATTAATGCTATACCACTTAAATTTAATTTATCTACTAAATTAGCAAATAAAGCAGTAACTAATGAACCTATATTTGTATATTTTAATAATGATATAAATATAGATGAACATAATAATAATACTATTACTTTACCTATACCATCAAGTGATTCACTTAATGCATTACAGAAATCTCTATGATTTGTTATTGTCTTTGCACCAAGACCATATAATAGACCACATAATACAAAGAAGAATATAATAACAAATACAAATCCGTGATTAAAGAATGAATCAACTCCGAATAATTTATCAATATATCTTGCTTGACTATAATCAAGTAATGCTCCACCTAAAGGTGCATGTGGAATTATATTCCAAATGAAGAATAATAAATATATAAATGCTCCAACACCTGCAATTATTAATCCTCTTTTTTCTCTCTTAGTAAGCTTTTCTTTATCAACAATTATTTCTTCTTCATCTACTTCATATTTACCTATTTGAGGTACAGTAAATATTTCAGATACATATGTAACAATAACTGCTTCAATTATCATAGCAAATATCATTACAAATAAATAACTCTTAGTTCCAATAACATAATTTTTAGTAATCATGCTTGCTGCATTCATTGTCATGTTAACCATTTCAGAATCCGCAGCACTGAAAACAATGTTAGTTCCAAATCCAAATGACATAGCAGCAAATGCTGTAACTATACCAACTAAAGGATTTCTTTTACCATATTTATATAATAAAGCTGCAAGTGGTATAAACACTACGAATACCAAATCACCGGTTATTCCAAAGAATATGCATGCAAACGCAAATATAAATGTAACTATTGTCTTAGGTAACTTCTTAGTAAATAAGAAGAAACAAGTATCTAAGAATCCACTTTTATTAGCAATACCAATTCCAATTAATGAAATAAGTAACATACTCAAAGGTGCAAATCCAACAAAGTTAGATACTGTATTTGAGAATATATACTTCATTCCACTTAAACTGAATAATGATTCTACAGTTATCAATGTAGACTCAAAATTACCAGTTCTAGTATTAATCGAATTGTATGTGATAGATGCTCCAAATGCATCAAGTATTCCACTTAATATTATTACAATACCTGTCATGATTAGAAATGACATCATAGGATGTAATAATACTTTATTTCCTATTTGACTAATCTTTTTCATTGATAACTCCTTTTAATTTCTTCATAAACTCAAGTCTGTCCATCATGATTTCATGATTACATCCAACGCATTTAATTTTAACGTCTACTCCTACTCGAGTTACTTTCCATTTATTTTCACCACATGCATGAGGTTTCTTCATGATTACAATATCATCTAATTTGAATTCTTTATTTTCCATCATGTACCTCCACTTGTGTATAAGGAATCTTAATCTTATTCTTATCTAATTCTCTCTTAACAATCTTATTAGCTTCTCTTCTTACTCTATGTTGATCCTTAGCATCACATGTAATTGATACAGTAAAATCTACACTTGAATCATTTAACTCATTAACTCCAAGTAAGCTAACTTCATCTTTAACACCATCAATCTTAGATAGCTTCTTACAAATATCTTCAAAGATATCTGTAACTTTATCAACATCTTCTTCATATGCTGTTGAATATGTTAAGAATAATTTCTTATCTTTTAAACTTAAATTATATATCTTAGATATTTCACGATTAGCTACCACTAATGTTTTACCATCAAGTCCAAGTATCTTAGTACTCTTTAAACCAAACTCAATAACATTACCAGTAAATCCATTGAATTCAACAATATCACCAACAACAAAATAGTTATCCATGATAATGTTAATTCCTGCAATAATATCTTTTAATGCATCTTGTAACGCTAAACCTGCGATAGCACCAGCTACACCTAAACCTGTTAGGAAAGCAGTTACGTTAACACCATTAACTGATAAACATATAATAAATATTATTATTATGATTAAATACTTAAATATATTATTCATTAAAATAACAATTGTATTTCTTCGTTTAGCAACTATATTATTTGCATCTGCAATTATTATTTTTTTAATTATACTTTGAATAATTAGAATTAATAATATACCTGCAACTATTGAAATAATAGATACATAAAATCCTGGAGACTTCAAATATTTAATTGTAGATGCTAATATTTTTTCACCCATATTATTCACCTACTTTTATATCTAATATTTCCATGATTCTATCTAAATCAGCATCTGAATCAAATGGAATAATTATTTTATTACTTGATACAGTAATCTTCGTTCCAATAGTTTCTCTTAATGCTGTTTCATATACTCTATGTCTAGATGTTACATTTTCTTCTTTCTTTTTTAATTGATGTTTTTTAGGAATAGCAGTGTCTGTTCTAGAGATTTCCTCTAATTGATGAACACTTAAACTATTAGTTTTAATTTGATTAACTAAATCTAATATTTTATCTTCATCTTCAATCTTAGATAATACTCTAGCATGAGACATGCTTATCTTTTTATCTATAACATCTTTTTGTACTTCTTTAGGAAGTTCAAGTAATCCTAAAATATTAGTAATGTATGATCTAGATTTTTTAAATCTATTTGCTACTTCTTCTTGAGTCATGTTCATATTTTTCATGAACTTCTTATAAGCTTGAGCTTCTTCAATTGGAGAAAGATTTTCTCTTTGAATATTTTCAAGAAGAGCTATTTCCATCATCTCTTGATCATTAAAATCTTTAATTATAGCAGGAATTGTTTTTAAACCAGCTTTCTTAGAAGCTTTAGTTCTTCTTTCACCTGCTATTAACTCATATCCTTTAATACTTTTCTTAACAATAATTGGTTGAAGAACACCATATTCTTTAATTGATTCAGCAAGTTCATTTAATGCTTCTTCATCAAAATGAATACGTGGTTGATATGGATTACTTCTAATTTCATCGATATCAATTTCTTCAATTTCTTTCTTAGGAGTTGATTCAATTATTTGTTTTTCAAATTGATTAAAGTCAACTTGTTCACTTGCAAATAATTGCTCTAATCCTTTACCTAAAGCCTTTCTATTCGTTTGATTCATCTCTAGATATAACCTCCTTAGCTAAGTTTGTGTATGCTTCAGCAGCACGACTAGTTGGATCATATTCATTAATTGGTTCTCCATGTGATGGAGCTTCAACTAATCTAATTAATCTTGGAATAATTGTATTAAATACTTTTTCATTAAAGAAATGTCTTACTTCTTCAACTACTTCTAATCCTAAGTTAGTTCTTGAATCTAAAAGAGTTAATAATACACCTTCAATTTGAAGTCTTGGATTAATACCCTTTTGAGTCATGATAATTGTATTTAATAATTGAGTAATACCTTCAAGTGCAAAGAATTCACATTGAACTGGAATTATAACTGAATCACTTGCAACTAAAGCATTAGTTGTAAGCAACCCTAAACTTGGAGGGCAATCAATTATAATATAATCATAATTATCTCTTTCAGCAGTTAAAATTATATTTAATTGTTCTTTTAATTTAAAACTTGGATCTTCATGAGCTTTTTCTAATAATTCAATATCAACTCCTGCAAGATTAATAGTTGCAGGTATAATTGATAGATTTTGAAATCTAGTTTTAATAATTGCTTTTTTAGCATCAGCAGAACCAGTTAAACATTCATAGATACTAGCAGTTATATCACTTTTATTAATACCCAATCCAGTTGTAGTATTTCCTTGTGGATCTAAGTCAACAAGTAAAGTTCTCTTGCCTAATTTACCTAATGAAGCTGATAAATTTATAGAAGTTGTTGTCTTACCTACTCCACCTTTTTGATTTACTAATGATATAACTTTTGCCATATCGGTCACACACCTTTTCTCTATTTTTGCCTATACCTAAATTATAACATTTTAGCATTTAAAAAGATAGAATTATATACCATTTATTCTATCTTTTTTCTAAAGTTTGTACTCAATTTGCTTTAATTCTTCAGGAGTAATAATTTTAGGATTATATTCACATGTCATGTTAACATTTAAACCCGGATCAGTTATATCTAAATAATCATTATCAAACTTGGTAATACCATCAATATAAAATAATTCATTAATCATATCATAGTAACAAAAATCACAACAAATATCTTTTATATGAAATTCATATACTTTAGTATTACTTTCATGTTTATCAAAATAATATAGAGAGTTTTCACATCCTGCATCAAATAATTCTAATGCTTTCATAATAATAAAACAATCTACTTGTTTATCATCATATTCTATATCTAAAATAGACTGTTCATATAATATGTTTGTTATACCTTCATATGTTTTTAAATATTCTTCTACATCATCTAGATTTGCAAATGCAAATTTTAACGTTAATCTCGCCATGATATCACCTCGATTTATTTAAATTATAAAACAAAAAGAAATCTATTTACTAGATTTCTTTGTTGTTTTTTCTTCTTTAGTTTCTTCTTCTACTTTTTCTTCTTTAGAAGATAATTTACCATTTTCAACTAATTCTTCAATTTCTTCTTTAGTAATAGTTTCTTTATCCATTAAAGTATCACTTATTAACCAAACAAGTTTTTCATTTTTCTTTAAGATTTTCTTAGTTTCTTCATAACATTCTTTAATAATCTTTTGAACTTCTTTATCTATTTCCAATGCAACTGCATCTGAGAAATCTCTATTCTTGTTATAATCTCTTCCTAAGAATACTCCTTCAGAAGATTCTTCTAATTGAACAGGTCCAAGATCAGACATACCATATCTTGTAACCATGCTTCGTGCTATTTTAGTAGCTTTAGCAAAGTCATCGGATGCTCCTGTTGTAATTTCATTTAAGAATAATTCTTCAGCAACTCTACCACCAAGTAAACCAGTGATTCTTGCTAATAATTCGTTCTTTGTACTAACAACCATTTTTTCTTCATGAGGAAGCATCATTGTATAACCACCAGCTTGTCCTCTTGGAATGATTGTAATTTTATGTACATCTTCAGCATATTCTAGTTTTAATCCTACAACTGCATGTCCTGCTTCATGAATTGAAACAAGTCTCTTTTCTTTTTCAGAATATTTACGAGATGTTTTAGCAGGTCCCATTAGAACTCTATCAGTACCTTCATCAATTTCAGGCATACCAATTGCTTTTTTATCTCTTCTAACTGCAAGTAATGCAGCTTCATTAAGTAAGTTTTCAAGATCTGCACCAGAGAAACCTGGAGTTCTCTTTGATAAGTTTTCTAAATTAACTGTAGATGCAAATGTTTTTCCTTTTGCATGTACTTTTAAGATTGCTAATCTTTCTTTTTGATCTGGAAGTGAAACAGTAACTTGTCTATCAAATCTTCCTGGTCTAAGTAAAGCTGGGTCTAATACGTCAGGTCTGTTTGTTGCAGCGATAACGATGATTCCTTCATTAGCACCAAATCCATCCATTTCTGTAAGTAATTGGTTTAATGTTTGTTCTCTTTCATCATGTCCACCACCTAAACCAGTTCCTCTTTGACGACCAACAGCATCAATTTCATCGATGAAGATTAAGCATGGAGCTGAATGTTTAGCTTGTTTAAACATATCTCTAACTCTTGATGCTCCAACACCAACGAATAATTCAACAAAATCAGATCCACTTATATAATAGAAAGGTACATTAGCTTCACCAGCAACTGCTCTTGCAAGTAATGTTTTACCTGTTCCTGGAGGACCTACTAATAATACTCCTTTAGGAATTCTTGCACCTAACTTTTGGAATTTCTTTGGATTTTTTAAGAAGTCGATTAATTCTTCTACTTCTTTCTTTTCTTCTTCAAGTCCAGCTACATCTTCAAATTTAACTTTGCCATCTTCTGCAGCAAGTCTTGCTCTACTTCTTCCGAAATCCATAGAACTTGAATTTGACTTATTTAACTTAGTAAATAAGAATATTGTTCCACCTACAATTATAACTATAGGTAATACATTAACTAAAATATTAACTACACTTGAATTTTCAGGATTTCTTACAACTTCCCATTTAAATTCTTTAGCTTGGTAATATGTAGATAAAGTTTCTTGTACATTTAATGATAAAGGTGCATCAACTTTAAAATATTCTCCATTTTTATAATCTTTTAATTTACCTTCTATATAATAAACACCTTGACTAGCTCTTTCAGTTGTCTTAATTTCAGTAACTTCTCCATTACTTAATCTAGTTAAGAATTCATCATAAGTAAATTCTTTAGGTTTATTACCACCCATGATATATACAACACCTACTAATATAATAACTAATATTAACATTAGATAAGGCATGAATTGTTTCATACTAGTTTTCTTCTTCATTTTCATTTCCTCCTTGTAAACACTTTAATATTATATCATACTTACCACCAATTGGTATATCAAACTTGCTTTTTTTTAGACCTGGAAGCCATAAAATATTGTTATCGGAATCACATACAATTGGATATGTATCTCTAATTCTTTTATTAAGCTTAGAATCAATAAAAATATCATTAACTTTTTTAGATCCATTCATATTTTTAACTTCCATCTTGTCTCCATCTTGTCTTGTTCTCACAATTAAAGGAAGTTTAATATCAGATGAATTTAATCTAATAACATAGTTACTTTTATCATCTATATCTTCATCTAATTTAACAATAGTTATATCGTTTATTGATAATTTATTATCAAATTCAAATGAATATGAAGTAATATCTTCAATATCACGATTAATATATAACTTGTCATATTCTTTAATAACTTTAACATTTCTAGGTAAAACTAATTCAATATTAACTTTATCACTAGATATTACTTTTAATATTTCATTTATATGAGTATTTTCAATAAAATATAAATCATCAGGATAATACTTTCTAATAATTTCATTTAATACTAACTTTTTAATGAATTCATCTAAGTTATTAAATTTGTTAATATCTAAATAGTTATCAACAAATATTTCATCAATTATTGAATATACTTGTCTATTAATATAATCATAGTAATCTTTAAGTGATTCACTGAAAAATAAATATTTTAAATGAACATCTTTATTTTCCTCTTTTAAGAAAGGAAGTACATGATGTCTATATCTATTTCTAGTATAATTATCTTCTTTATTAGTATAATCTTCAAAGTATTTAATATTATTATCTATACAATACTTTTCTATTTCATCTTTAGTCATATACACTAAAGGTCTAATCATTTGATAACTACCCTTATCAGTTACTTTAGCAAAGCCTGAATAACCATTTAATGTTGATCCTCTAGTTATTCTCATAAGAATTGTTTCAATTAAGTCATCTCCATGATGAGCAGTAAATAAGTATTTAGAATTATATTTATCAATTAAACTCTTAAAGAATTTATATCTAAACATTCTTGCATAGTTTTCAAAGTCAGATGAAGGATGTTCAGTTATTTCAGTACCTTCAAATACAATATTATTTTTTTTACAATACTCTTCTAAATATTTATATTCATCAATAGATTCTTTTCTAACATTATGATTAACATGAGCACACACTGGATTTAATCCCATATTTTTAAGCACGCAAAGAAGGAACATACTATCTGCTCCACCTGATACTCCAACAATGATTTCTTCATCATCAGATATATTTAAAGACTTAATAAAATCTAACGTGTTTTTCATATTAATTCCTCAAATCATAGATAGTATACATTAAAAGCATTAAAAATAAAAGAAAAAAAGAAATAACTTATGTTATTTCTCTTATAAACAAGGGAAAAGTAGACGGTGGGGTCTACTTTGGAGGTGTAAGTATAATAATATACTTACAAAAAACTTATCATATGATAATGGATGCATTAGCGGTGTACTAAATACATCCAAATAATTTATACCACATATCAAATATCTATTCAATACAAATACTTAAAATTATTCATATCTTAATGCATCAATTGGATTTAATTTAGCTGCTTTTTTAGCAGGATATGATCCAAAGAATACACCTATAAATATTGAGAATAAAGTACTTATAATTATAGCTGTAGGATTTGGTGATATTGAGAATATAATAGTTTCTTTATCATTCATTACACCTTCAATAACTTTACCTATTATTACACCATTAAAGATACCCAATAGTATACCTATTATTCCACCTATTAAACATATAGTAATAGATTCAATTAAGAATTGATTTTTAATATCTTTATTAGTTGCACCTAATGCTTTTTCAATACCTATTTCTCTTGTTCTTTCAATTACACTTACTAGCATGATATTCATAACACCTACTCCACCAACTAAAAGTGAAATAGCGGCAATTACAGATATAGCTATAGTAATATATCCAATTACTTTAGTTATTTCATCAAACATTGAATTCATATTAAAAGTTTTTATTTCAAATTTATCATTTGAATAATTAGTAAAGAAATAATCTTCTAACTTACTATTTAAATCTTCAAAATCATACTTAGTATTCCACATAAATGTTAAATATTGATATGACTCTTGTTGTTCTCTTGTTATATTTGTATAAGCAAGATATGGAATATATATAGGTGTTTCTGAATCATCACCTAAAGATATCCCCATAAACTTTTGCTCATGATATTCATAAGTACCAATTATAGTAAATTCTTCATCTGAATAATTAGGTATTGTTAATGTAATATTTTTTTCAATTGGATACTCATTTTCACCAAAGTATTTTTCAACAAACTTATCTGATACTACACATACTCTACTACCACGTTCTTGATCTTTATTATTAATATTTCTTCCACGTAATAATTTTAATTTAGCATTTTGAATAACACCTTGAGTACCAGCTGTAATACTATATTTAACTTCCTTACCATCAGGATTAATTACACTTCCTCCTGTTAATTGAGCTTGTTGATATAAATCAAATTCATCAGGATACATCTCTAAAAATTCATTAACTAATTCAGCAGGTATATATCCATCTTCAGTATCATAATATTCTTCTTCGTCACCTGTATACTCTGTATATACTTCGATTAAATTAGTACCTGCTTCATTTAAACTTTTAGATATAGTCTTCTCTAATGAATGACCAATTGTAGTTATTGTAATAACTGATGAAATACCAATTATAATACCTAACATAGTTAAGAAAAATCTTAATTTATTAGACATCAATGAATTGATAGCTAATTTTAAACATTCAATAAAACTCATGCTTTCACCTTCTTACTTTTAGGTTTAACATCATGTTTCATTGAAACAACTACCCTTTTATTTGATTTATCAGAAACAATCTTACCATCGCTTAAAGTAATAATTCTATCTGTTTCTAATGCTAACTCAGGACTATGAGTTATAAGTACAATTGTCTTACCTTCTTCATCATGTAATTTATGAAATATATCCATGATCAAATGTCCTGTTTTAGTATCTAATGCACCTGTAGGTTCATCTGCTAAAATAATTTCAGGATCATTTACCATAGCACGTGCAATAGCAACTCTTTGTTTTTGTCCACCAGACAATTCATTTGGTTGGTGTTTTACTCTATCAGCCATACCAACCATCTTTAATAATTCTAATGCTCTTTCTCTTCTTTTGGCAGCTGGAATACCTGCATACATCATAGGTACTTCAACATTCTTTAAAGCATTAACTCTAGATATTAAATTAAATGTTTGAAATACAAATCCAATTTTCTTGTTTCTAATTTTAGATAATTGATTATCTTTCATTTCACTTATATCTTGTGAATCTAATAGATATTTACCTGAAGTTGGTCTATCAAGTGCACCAATTATGTTCATCAAAGTTGATTTACCTGAACCTGATGCACCAACGATAGAAACAAATTCACCTTTATTGATTGTAATATCTACTGAATCTAATGCTTTAAATTCATTTTCTTCACCAATAAAATATTTCTTTGTTATATTTTTTAACTCAATTACTTTTTCCATTAGTTAGTCATTTCCATTTCATCCATTAAATCTAATAATTGAGCATTAATTTGAGTTCCTTCAGCTATTTCTTCTTGATATAAAAGAATCTTATCTCCTACTTTTAAACCATCAGTAATTTCTACATAGTAATCTTTTTCTTCACCAAGAGTAACCTTTTGTCTTTTAACTGTATATGTCTTTTTATCATCACTTGGAATAAGTACATTAACAAAAGTTTCATCACCATCAGTTATATATGAATCATATGGTATAGCTATAACTGTCTTTTCTTCAGATAATAAAATATTAACTTTAGCAGACATACCAACTAATAATTTAGTTTCTGTATCATTCATGACTACTTCAGCAGCATAACTTGCACCTGATTGTACATCTCCATATCCTCCATATTCGCTTGTTGATTCAGATGTTGTAATAATTTTATTAACATATCCTGAATAAGTCTTCTTACCTGTTGATAAACATGTAATAGATGCTTTCATTCCCGATTTTAATTTTAATATATCTACTTCATTAATAGGTACAGTTACTTTATATTGTCTAGTACCTTGAATAGTTGCAACAACTCCACCTGTTGCTTGCATACTTCCTTCAACAACATTAATAGCAGTTACTGTTCCTGATTTAGAAGCCTTAACTCTAGAATTTGCAATTTGTTTTCTTAATTCTTTAATAGTTTCAGATGATTCAGAATCTTCATCTAAAGCAGCTTTGGCTTCTTCAACAGCAGTGGATAATTCATTATAAGTTGAATTATATTGAGTAGATAAAGTTTTTATTTTATCTGGTAATGTTTTATTTATATAACTATTAATTGTTTTAGAATCAAATCCTTCTGTTGAATTAGTTAATCCAGGAATACTATAATCTTCTTCTCCTGCTGTCCCAGCAAATAATAAGTTATAAATTGAACAATATTCATAAGTTGGATCATAATCTGCTGGTTCACTAGTTGAATCACATTTAACCATCATAGCATCATAAATATCTTGTGCTGGTAATAGACCCTTGATAGTTTTTAATTGTAATAATTGTTTATTAGCTTCATCTATTTCATCTTGAATAGATTTAACACCTTTATCCCTTGCAGACACTGCATCATTATAAGCTTTTTGTAATCCACTTTTAGCTTTCTTTTCAGCAGCTAATGCTTTGTTTAATTGTTCTTGATAAGATGATACATCATATTCAACTAATATATCTCCTTTATCAACTGTATCTCCTACTTGAACATAAACTTTCTTTACTTTAACACCTACTAATTCAGATGATTCATTTACAACTGAATCTGATGCTATATGACCTGATACACTTATATGTTCAGATAAATTTTGTTCATCTACTGTATAACTATCATATAATTGGAATTCACTTATTGCTTTCTTAAATTTAGAAACACATCCTGATATTCCAAATACAATAATACCTATTATTATTAATACAATAATAAGTGGTTTAAAATTTTTCTTTTTCTTTTCCATAAAATCACCTACAAATGTTATCTATAATAAATCTATAAGTAAGTATAATCAATACTTTTTATTATTAGTTTACACTTAATATCATAACACTTATAAAAATTATAATAAATAGACATAAAAAAAGAATTATTAATATAATTCTTTATCTTCTTTATTATTATAATTAATAAATGTTTCAATTGTATTATCTCTATCTAAACTATTTAATTCTAATACATTAAAATCTTGATTATTATTCTTAATAAAATTATAAATAAAATCATCTCTAAATCCTATATTAGCTGCATCTTCTTTTGTATTTCCATAGTAAACTGTTTTTATATTTGCCCAAATGATTGCAGATAAACACATTGGACATGGATAACAATTTGTATAAATAACACATCCTGATAAATCATGTGTATTTAACTTATTGCATGCATCTCTTATTGCCATAACTTCAGCATGTGCAGTTGGATCATGATTAACAAGAACATGATTAGATCCATATCCTATTATTTTATCATCTTTAACAATAACTGCACCAAATGGTCCACCTACATTAGTTGTTAAATTATCATCAGCTAATTTTTTAGCTTCTTCCATATATTTATTCATATAATCACCTATATCCATTATAGCATAAGAAAAGAAGATATAAATCTTCTTTTAAGGACACATGCCACCTATACTTTTATAATATTTTTCAATTGATTCATGTATAGTTTCTTCACTTGTATAATCTATAACTGATGTAGGTATTTTATCATTGTCATCCATACCTACTGAATAAACATCTTTATGTGTTGAATTATCTTCATAGTATATTTGATACTCATATACTTCTCCATTAGCTGAACATTTAAATGCAGATACTAATTCAGATTTACTTTCATCAGTCCATTCATTTGCAAATATTAAATAATGTCCAACAAATAATACACATATAATACTAGGAATAAAATATGCTATCTTTAACCATTTAATCTTTGCATCAACAAATACATATGCCATGACATTTGCAACCACTAATGGAATTAAACCAATAGTTAAAATAAATCCACATGAATCCCATGAATAAGTTGGTAACATAGAATTAGGATTTCTTATTGAAGTATCATGTAATACATAAAGAGTTGCAAAATATATTAAACATAAAATACCAATTATATTTAATGTTACAACAAACTTCTTAAATAATTTATTATACTTTTGACCTTTAGAAATATCTTTTATCATCTTATCATCCTCCTTTAGTAATATATCCAAGGATATATTAAAATCATCACTGATTTTTACAAGAGTTTCTAAATCTGGATAACTTTTACCATTCTCCCAATTTGATATAGTTTGTCTAGTTACATAATATTTATCTGCTAAATCATCTTGAGTTAGTTTATTATCTTTTCTAATCTTAACTATCTTTTTACCAATTTCCATATTTATCTCCTTTCATAAAAATCATATATTTCAAATGATAAAATGTCTAGCAAAGTATCTTTGCTATTGATATTTCAAAGGTTAAATACTATTTGCATTTTAATATTTTAATAAATTCATCAGGTATTTTTTTATTAGCTTCTTCTATTAGTATATCATCTATTCCATATAAAGCTTCAGCCATACTTCCAACAATAGCACAGTTGGTATCTGTATCTCCACCCATAAGTAATGTCTTTCTTATTGCATCTTCAAAACTATTGGAATTATATAAAACATATAAACAATTATTAATTGTTTCTTCACATGTACTATTAAATTTAGTAAATAGTTTATATTCTATATGTATATTTAATTTATTATATATTTCATCTAATGAAAATCCTTTTCTTAAATAAAATATAATTAAAGCTATTTTAGTAGCACATTCAATAGACCAATCTGAATTGTGGGAAGGAACAGTTGCAAGTTTAGAATTTTCAATAACTTCAACTTCTTCATCAAACATATATCCAACAGGTGATATCCTCATCATTGCTCCATTGCCTTTACTTGTTCCAACTTCACTTGAATAAGCCCATCTAATTAAATTAGGTGAAAATGATGATTTAAAATATGGCTTAAAATTAGGTTTATAATTTTGATATTCATGAATATATTTTCTTAAATAATAATCATAGTTTCTATCATGTTTAATTGCATCTAATATAGCAATAGTTAATATCGTGTCATCACTGAAGAATGAATTTGGTTCTATTATATTATTCATAGTAATACTTTTTATTTCTTTAATTTGATTATATTCATATATACTACCAGCTAAATCACCTATGATTGCTCCATACATAAAATCACCTCATTAATTATAAAAAAAACAGATAAATCTGTTTTTAAATATATTTAGTATGATCAATAATATTAATATTTTTTAATCTCTTAATACGTGTTCTATTCATATTATTATCATATCTATTTAATCTAGAACCTAGAATTTTACTTTCATCAACAAAATCTTCATCTTTTAATTTGTAATCTTTTAATATTTTATTTCTATAATTATTTGTAATTCTTATTTCTTCTAAGTCTTCTTTATTTAGTTCTTTTTTACTATCTAATTCTTCTAATTTTTTTTCTAATGCTTTTTCTTTATCTACGTGTTGCAAAGCCCACATAGTTGATGGTCCTCCAACTCTTTCTGGATCCGATTGATATGGATTAGTTTCACTATAAAGATGTTCTAATTGATTTAATATACTATTAATTTCTGCTTCTCTGTTTTCTTTACTTGCAAGTGTATGATATAAATGTATATCACCTATTCTATCAGTTCTATATCCATTAGGTATTTTAACACTTTCTTTTTCACCATATATAAAATCAAATAAATAGAAACCTCTTTCATCATTTAATGTTTCATATACTCTTAAACCTTCATAGTTATTATCATTACTATTTATATCAAATTTATGATTTCTAATAGGATTAAATAAATTATATGCTCTATAATATATATTATAAATAGCTATTTGCTTAAATATATCTAATTCACCAATCTTATATTTCTCTGGTTCAAATGAATATGGTTCTAATATAACTGATCTTTCTAAATCAATTAATGATTCTAAATATTCAACAACCTCTTTATTTAACATCCACCTATATTGTTTTAATAATTCAAGTAATTCCACTCTTGTTTTTACTTTATTTATTTCTTGTTTAAAACTAACTATTTTCATATACCTTAACTCCCTACTAACTATAGTATAACATGTAATAATTTACTTTATTAAATCTTTTTGAAAATTCATTAACTTTTTCTTGCGTTCTTCACTAGGCTTATTATTACTATCATTTACTAACCTTAAACCATTAGTTAAAAAATCATCAAATGTAAATGATATTAATGATTTATTATTAACATCATAAAATAAACCATCAACATTGTATTCAATAGATGAAAATAAATCATCAGTTAACCATAGATCAACTTCTACATCATTGTAATTAAATTTAAATCCACCAAATTTATTAAATCTATATTCTATATTTAATCTATCAAATACTTTTAATACAAAATCTTTATTCTGTTTTCCCATCACCACAAAGTCTAAATCTTTTGGTGTCTTAGCAAATATTAAATCTCTTATAGATCCACCTAATAAATATATAGGTGCTATTTGACTAATTATATAAGCTGGATAAAAGTGTTTATTAATATAGTTTTCGACTCTCATTTGTAATGTTAAATCCTTAGTAAATTCATCTGTTGTTTCATTGTAATAAATAGGTATATTCATAAGTTTCCTCCTAATTAATTATTTATTATATTATAAAGATAAATAAAAGAATATAAAAAAAGAAATATTGCTATTTCTTTTCTATATGATAAGTATCTCTTTTAATATTAATTTTAAATACTTGTTTTTCACCAGTTGGAGATTCAATTATAAATTCAGTTTCACCAATTTTTTTGAAGTCTGCATGTAACACATAATCTTCAATACTATCAACATATATAATTGATAAATCTCCATATTCAGGATCTTTAAAATATGCTTTATAAGTATCATCAATTACAACACCATATTTTCCACCATTAGACATGATATCTGTTGAATATGTTGCTCTTGGTTCAATAATAACTAGAACAGCTGCTGCAACTATAATCAATCCACTTATAATTCCACCAACTTTTTTTAATGTTTTGTTTTCAAAAATACAAGTTGGATATGCTATTAATGTAACTACA
>Ga0247610_10001327_pt1 | contig 30935 bp, 47 predicted proteins | sample 174DNAGHGhighgp2_FD_193483 | JGI IMG/M metagenome (GOLD analysis project Ga0247610, IMG submission 193483) | Sheep rumen microbial communities from Palmerston North, Manawatu-Wanganui, New Zealand - 1742 DNA GHGhigh gp2 | ecosystem: Host-associated > Mammals > Digestive system > Stomach > Rumen...
CGAGGTTTTCATTAGCAGGAATACCCAATTGGAAACTGACCTGCTGTACTACATCTTGCATTGTCATGAATTGTATATTTCCTTACGAATTAGCCTTCGGAACCAGAACCGCCATCAACTGTAATCGTGAAGCCCTGATCTGCAAGAGCAGGAGCAAGCTCACCATAATAAAGGATATCATCCTCTGTAGGGAACTCGATTACAAACTCACCCTTGGACATAGCAGCACGAAGTGCAGCAATAACACCAGGATGAGCAATCTGATCAGCCATGTACTCCTCAATTGTCGTAGCCGGATCCCAATCATACACATTCGTGTCATAATAAGTACCCTCAAATGCAGGCAAATCGCAAGCTGCATTTGTAGGCTTGAATGTAGCACAAATGTCTGCGGCAACACGAGCCTTAGGAGCTACAGGTGCAGTGTAAGCAATAGTAATTGTAGCCATCGCTTGTTTCCTCCTATTAAGATAAAAATTTTTGTTTTTGCTACCCAATGACCAGTCAGATAGCTATATATACAAAAATTTCACTTCTAATATCTATATAAGGTTAAGTGATTTATAATATTATAGTATGCACTCAAAGTCATAAAGACCAAGTATAAAATCTGATATTATGTTATATGGAGTAATAGCATCTAAAGCATCATCATAGTCATTGAACTTCAGGTTATCCGGGAATTTTATAAGTCCGATAGGTGTAATATGAAGGACTTCTTTATTATCATTATTATATGATGTATAGGTATTTACTTTAATAACCGGTGAATTTTTAGATATTGGAACAAACTCAATATGCCATTCATCATTGATCATATCAATATGGATAGTATAGATGTTTTTGATTTCAGGAACGATATTATAAATATCTTCTGCAATATCTTCTGAAACCTTGTCAAACTCTCTGTCTGATAATGTCTGTACTGTAGCATGTAGCAATTTCATTATAATTACCCCGGTTCAAAGAATTCCATTGAATGATTATCCCAATAGGCAGTATATTTATTGCCATCTTGTTCAACTCTTATAGCATAATCTGCCCAAGTTATATAAGTTCTAATATATTCAACTGCGTGTGCATAGTTATCATAAGCTAAAACCACATCTCCGGTTCTGTCATTCACTATTTCATATACAGTAAGGGCATCTTCTATAATTACTGGAGCAAATCGTTTTGAATCATAAGTTCCGTTATCTACATTAGCTAACATTCTTTCTCCGGCATATGCTTCACCGGTAAATGTATTAGGATCAGAAACAGCAGCCCACGGACCTGAACCATTATCCAATGTTATATACAACTGATTATCTTTTACAATATATGCACCTACAGTATAGTAAGTAGATGAATCAAATTGAAATGGTACTGTCGGAATATCAGCAGAAGTAATTTGAACTTCTACTACAGAATAAATAGGACTGTAGCAGAAGTTCTTAATGTAATTAAATACAATTTGTTTGGAAAGTTTAGTTTGCATTAGATGTCTTCAATGGTTTCATCAGAACCAAAATCTTCACCAATAATACCGATAGCACTATCGAGGGTATTAGCAATCTTTTCCATAATATCAATAGCGGCATTAAGCTGACCTTCACGGCCAAGTCTTTCAACACCGGCAATTACATAATCAAAATCATCTTCAATTCTTGCTTGAAGTTCATCTGCCTTCTCTAAAGCAGGATTTGCCTTATCATCTTCAGCAGCAGTAATTTTATTTGAAACAAATCTTTTCATAAAATCCAACCTCATCAATTTGTAGATTTATATATATTTAAGGTTTATGTTTAGGTATCATTTCTTTATATAACTTATTGATAAGTCTATCCAAACTTAATATGTCAGCCTTATTGAGATCATCAACCTCAAATCCCAATGACTGATCCTGAATATCATTTATATACTGCTGATAGTATTGACTAAATGGTATATCCGGAATAGATGAAATAAGTTGTTTTACAGTATCAAGCATATGTAGTCCTTATGATTTCAACTAATTTCTTGAGATTATCCGGGATTTCAAAATCATACTTCTTTTTAGAAATATAAACATCATAATACCATTGTAATGCTTCTATGTCTTTGAGTAATTGCTTTAATGTAGGTATCTTTATAGTTTCCCCACCGGCATACTTACATAATGTGATCAGCTTTTCTGCACCAATGATACTGAATAATTCTGGTAAACATGCAAAAGCTTCCTCATTTTCAAGAGGAGGAAGCAATTGTAGTAAATATTGAAAATCTAATTCTTCTGTTATTGGGAGTTCTGACTTCTTCATAAATAATAAAAATGAGGTTATGAGATGTGTGTCACACCCCATAACCATATATCAAATCCAGCAATAGGGGTGCTGGTTAGATATCCTTGTTGATCAACCTACTATAATCTCCTTGTGTAAGATCCTTGCAGATATCCTGCAAATCTTTGATTGCAGAATTTATATCTTCATGCTTAATACCTTCTACGACAAATTCAGAAAATATTTTACCTGAAGATGTACTACGCTCTACACTATCAGCAAGTTGTGGACCACCATCTTGATAATGGTTAGACAAGCGCAATTTAACATCCAACAAAATATCAGTACCTGGCTGAAATAGAAGTACCCTATCAGGTATATCATCAGTTAAATCTGCAACAGGAGTAAACTGTACATAATAAGAATAACTTTCATCACTCTGATACTCGTCAACAATTTCAAACCCATAACTTACGATTATTGATGTCATTGAACGAAGCCAATTATGATATGTAGATAATTCCTTCGAAGATAATTGATATTCTAATGGTAAATCACGATACTCTAATTTAACATTATGCATAGCTGCAGCTATTGGCATAGAGACGCTACCACCTATAGAATCATTTAAAACCGCAATAAGTTCTAATTCCAAATGAATTGGTTTAATAAGTTTTTTCATATTAGTACCCCCTATGTACTACATATCATTTATATACATTATACTACAAATTATTGATTTATCAACGACTTTAACTTATTATACTTTCAAACCTCATTATAGTTTAATAGGAATCACCAAAATCTCATTAATCAATCTTCATCATCAATATATGGAAGAAATTCTGCCGCTATTGAACAAAGCTCATCAAAAGTGATCTGCCCATCTTTAATCTCATAATTAAAAATCTCTTTTGCAACTTCATCAATCTCTTCTGAAGCATAGGCATCACCTGCCACATTTCGAATATCCGGGCAGAAATCATACATAAAATCTTCTAATCCCTCATCAGTATCTGGGTATTCACGAATTTCCCCATCATCCATAATAACCTTTATAGTATCTGCATTTTGCCTTGCTGATAGCTTTGCATCCTCTTCAGGATTTCTAATAGCACAGTATTTACTGTATTCGGCTACGATATAGTCATAAAAGCCTTCTGGTAAATCATAATCCTCCGGATACTCTATCAACAAAGGTTCATAATCATAGATATATTCACAGAAACTTTTTACTATTGAGCTATATGGATCTGAAATATCTACCCATGGCATCTGATGTTTCATTTCCTCACACATAAATTGTATGTAAATTCGATAAGTTTTTGCATCCATAATCTTTACTCTCCTTTATGAAAGTTATATATAAGGTAGCATTTATGTTATCTTCAACTCGTCAGCCAACTGCGATATGTAATCCAAGGTAAAGAATGCAGTTACCACACTAGAAGCATCCCCATTTGGTCTTTTACCATTAACTACGGATGTAATCTTTATCAAATCATCAGAAAACTCATCAAGATCGGCAAAGGCATCCTTAATTGCCTGATAAAATTGATGATAATCCATCATATACCAATTATCAAACTGAATGCCAACTATTCCAACACGCCTATCCACCCCAAAATTAACCCGACGGGACAACTTATTATTCCAATATATAGAATTAAATATATCAACTACCTGATTGTATATGTATGCGGCAGCATCATCATACTCCCTAGTTTGATTAGATGATGCATAATTATATGCTTGAATATACCTATACATAACTATTCTCCTATTATTCAATTACCACTCATCACCGGCACCTGTAAGGTACTGATAATATTTCCAAATAGTAACAATAGGATTATTAAAATCATATTCAACTACGGTAGCTTCAAATTCATCTGCACTCATTACAGTATTATTATTCATATCCTCGTTTGCCCACATCTCAATAATTTGAAGTATGTCAGCAAACTTTGCCATAGCTTCATTTTTATCCATAATCTTATATCTCCTTTATATTGTTGTATAAGATATTGTCTTGTAACATAGATTAAGTAAGCGATGAACGCATCCCCTCTACATCTAAATCGCATTCAACTGAATACACCAATGCATCCTCTTCTGCATACTTGAAAGCAAGTGTACGACTATTAACCGAAATGAATGGCATAAAATCATCAACATAGATATCGTCTAAGTCAATATCCGAAAGTCCTGATATATCAGAAATATCTAAATTCCCAAGAAATTCCGATTCTAAATCCTGCTGAAGCTGTATCATAACTTCATCGTTCAAATCAATGTTGTTTAACACGATGGCTACAGGATCCATGTAAAGTTCTACAATAAATTTCATAATCTTCTATATTCTCCTTTATATTGATAATTACACTTATATTAAAGGTTATACCCAAAGTATGTTACAAATATCCCAACATCATATGTCAGTCAACTTACTTACGACAGTTATGACAAGTATAGTGGGTGTTATCGGTTGAATAATCACCTTCAAACAAAACAGTACACGATTTATGATATAAATCAAAAGCACTAATAATCTGCTCCCGCACATCAGGGTCATCTATGATGCAAGAATCAGCATATATTCCACAATCATATCCTGTAATATGATTGTCATCATCAAATGTAGGACATACAATTACACGACCTCTTGGGAAGTAATCATATTCCACGGGGTGATTATTCACTAAATATTCTGATTTTATGTGTCTCCAAGTATCCTTATGGTTTAGTGAACCGAACTCTATAAAATCATTAGGATTTACAGTATCCGCAAAACTGACCAGCTCACCAGATATTACCCAAAATATACCCTGTTTGGGTAAAGTTATGCTTGCTGTTATTGGTTTCAAAAGTTTCATGTGTGTAATATCCTCCTATACACAATTAAAGCACCGCTATTTCCAAATCCCTCTGCCAAGAAGTATTTACATCATTGCGGTGCTTATTATAATAGAAACTCAATAAGAGTAACTAAACTATGTTGTTTTTTGTATATACTTCTTGGCAACTAAATTTTACAACTAATATAGTTTTATAGTCAAGAAGTACATAGATCGCCTTTAGACTAATTCCAATGAATCTCACCTATCAAGAACTAATCCCTCTTCTGATAAAACATCCCTAACTAATTCAAATTCAGACTTGTCATCTAAATAGATAGTGATTCCGTAATATTGACTACTCAGTATACCCAAGATCCTATCTTCCTGACCACAATGATCAAAATCAACATCATATGGAAATAAATCACGATGATTATAGATTATATAACTGATAGCATCTATGTACTGTTGTACTATCTCTGCATCATCAGGATTAACTATATTATCCCCTCTAAATTCCAGTTGCCAGTTTTGACATACAGTATTAGGTTGCTGACGGAAAAAATTAGTAGTATATGTAGCACCTATACCTAAATTAAAGCTGGCTCTTCTATGCTCATTACCTTTATTCTCCTGATAGAAATATGTAATATCTATAAGCTTTTTCCACCTATTTGCAGCACTAATATATCTTTTCATAATCTTATATCCTCTTTTATAATTATTGTTAATGATATAAGATATTGTCTTATATCATTAACAAACTGCATCCTCTATTTCAGACCATATATAATCAATCTGCTGTTGTGATAATACATCTTCAAGATTGCTCAATCCAACAGCTTCCAACACACAATAGTCACCCTCATCATCCGACTCCCAATCAAGATCATAAGGGAAATCTACAAACTCATACATAAGTCCCCCAGACATACCATAATTAGAATCATCTTGGGCATCCCAATAAGTGATCTTAAATCTGGCGACACTCTCTTTGGGAAAAGCCTTAACAAACTCAATATCTTTAATATCACCGAAAAAAGCAATCCATGCAGTTTTTCTCCGTAATTCATCAGAAATCCACATAATCTTCTATAGCCTCTTTTAAGATATTACAATACTTTCATCTTCACTGATAATTACAAAAGGATTATCTTCCCTACCTCTATTAGTGAGTGATTTCCATTCTCTGTATTGATCTTTACAGAAATCTACTATACCCAGAGCAATTTCTTCGTAGATAGAATAATCCCACTCCATAGTAGTGTATTCCGGATTATAAAAATCCGACATAGCTTTTGCAAAAGCATCATCTCTTCTCATAGCTTCCATAATGTTCATAACAAGTGAAGCATCTTTGAGATTACCATATGCTTTGATCTCACCGTGAAACTCTACTGTAACCCAAGGGTATGCTATATCAGAACTTGCCTTTACAGAAGTAGAAGCATATATACCATACAATTTATCGTGCAAATCATTAAAATCCAAACTCTTCTCTACAAAATTACCATCAGCGTCATATAAGACATAATAATCCTGATCATTATAGATACTAGACACATTCTGCATTCGGACAATTTTACCGTTCTTGGTCTTACATTCAGTCTTCTCTCGCCAATGATTAGAAGCTTTAACATATCTCTTCATAATCTTATACCTCTCTATTATTCACCATATAACTCATACACTTCATCGAGGTCATTCACCCCCAATACTGTAAGGCATTCTGTATACATATCAGAACATTCTCTACCACGCTCCGGATTTATTTTAATGATAACATCCACTAAAGCTTCCATAAAAGACATTACTTGAGCAATATCACCGGCAGTATCGTGCTTCGCCATAATATACTCATAGTCATCTTCAATCTCAATGTAGAGAGTTTCTTCTAAAAAACCTGCAACATTTTCAGTCAATTCAATAGTCATAATCTTATATCTCCTTTAATTTAGCTATACCAGGTTCACAGTTCTGTTATTTTTACAGCAAACAATTGACCATTGGTACACTCTATGCCAAGAGTTGTGCGATTTATCATATATACCTTTTCAACATCTGGAAAAAGCACAGTATCACCATAATCAGCTTCTATATAACTATTGTCAATAATAGCATATTTGATACCATCAATAATATCTTGAGTTAAATCATTATCCATAATCTTATATCTCCTTTATTGTTAACATATTGTCTAGTAGCATTACCTATAGAAACCATCTCCGGGACGTTCCACTATAGAAATAGTAAGATCATCCGGAATATCATTACCAGAATCTTCAAACATTGAAGCAATATAATCTAAAGCATCAGATAAAGCACCCGCTTTGGTAGCAAAATATGCTTCATCTCCCTCATCACCTAAAAGATGATTTTCACCATCGAATATTTCATATCCGTACCATAAACTCTGCTCATCTTGATTATATGAATCCATAATCTTATATCTCCTTTATAAATTAATAATCTCTTTCAATTTCTTATCAACATCAGTCTGACTATCTGCTTCTTCTTTAGTATAAGGAAGTGCTGCCATTTTAGGCTGAAGACCGACTACTACTGGATTACCGTCATTGAATGGTTCAGAAATATACAATTCATACATAGCATGGAAAGTAATTCTTTCTTCTCTAGTATAGTAGCCTTTCTCCATGCAGGCATCGGCATTAGCTATAAGTCTATCCTGCATCAAGAGTTTTAAGGCATTAATCATACCATCTCTTTCAGACTTATATGCCTTAAAATTTGCATCTTCTTTTTCTTCTCTTACCTGTCTATATAGTTCTGTTTCTTTTGTAGCGGCTTGTAATATATCTACATCACTACGAATTTTGGTAAGATCTACCTTTAGATCATTTACAGAATCCTTAACATCTGACATATGATTAGTCAGTTGATTTATAGATTCCTGAATAGTATTAAGCTGTTGTTGAGGTTCAGATTTCTTTTGCAAGCGTAACTTTAAGAATTCCCATAACCCGGTACTACCGAGTATGGCTAATACTATAGTTACTAAACCACCGTAATTCGGCTCTTCCATCATGCTTATTCCTTTATATCAATCAAGTGATAACCAATTAGAACCAAAGTTAATATGGTAAATACATTCATAAGCAGTTCTAGCCACTTCGGAATATAAAGAAATTGCCATGTGTAAATAATCACTATTAGTTTCAGAAACACCTGGGGCAACGAAATTAATTAAATCAAGTTCAAATCCAATAGAATTATCTAGTTCATCAATTTCAGTAATAGTAATCTTAAGGATAAAGTTAAATCCTCTATCAAGATAGTTTTCTATTTCTTCATCACTATAATAGATGTCTGCTTGATAAATTGATTCAGTAAGTTTCTTTACGGAAATGTTATTACAATTTCCTCTTACTTCGCCTAACAAATAATCTTCAAAGAAAGATGAATAGTCCATAATTTTTATTTACTCCTTTATATCAAATACGACAGCATTATCTGTTCTGGCAAGTCTGCTGAACTTCAACATATCGTATTTATAATCTTTTAATAATGCAATAACATTGTCAAAAATGTCATTGAGGTTTACTTTATCATTGTAGTATATCCAAGTTTCTGTATCATCTATATCTACTCTTACTACTCCGGAAGTATCTTCCTGATCATTAAGTAATTTCTTAATGATGCCAGACTGTAATACTGCGGTTTCGTCTTCAGCATTTATATCTTCGGCACTTATTACTTCTTCTTGAGTTACTGAAGTATTTTGTTCTACTGGAACATCAGAAGCCGGTTCTGCACTTGTAGTATCTGAAGTAGGTGCATCTGCAGTATCCGTAGGAGCATCCCCATCCGGCATATCACCTTCAGTATCACCAAAATCATCAAATACATTGCCACCAGAGAAACCACCACTTGAAAATCCGCTACTTGAATGACCAGCACCACTTTCAGGAGCAGATGAAGAAAAATCATCAAACACATTAGTTTCATTAGAAGTATCTGTTGCAGGAGCAGTAGGTGTTTCTTTAGCCTGATTATCTGCAACAGCCTTTTTTAATACTTCTTTAGAACTATCATCAAGATAAGATGAAAGCTGCTGAACTAATTCAAAATTAACTGGATCTTGCATAGCAGCATGTATTTTATCTTTCCTGCTACTCGTAAGATATAATTTAGAGTTGTAGATTTTAGTTAAACTCATTTATGTTGCCTCACTACTATCATCAGAACTATCTTCCGGATTTTCTCTCTTCATATATATGTAAGGTCGTTCTGGTTGACCATCTTGAATTATATAACTAAACCAGCAAGTTGCACACATAGAAAACCCATGTTGCATAAAATCTAATCTATAAGTGTGTTGCCCGATTTCTGTGGATAATATTGACTTTTGTATATCTACCCATGGTTTATACATAATATGTTCAACATAATCTTCAAAGTCTACCCCGGAATTAGTTTCAAGATTATACATTCCTATGAGTTCAAAATCTCTTGGAAAATCATCGGGGAGTTTAACACATATAGTATCAGCAAAATTTTGTATGTTAAATACATTAGTGTTGGAACTTAAATTGCACATATGGCAACTTTGTATTATTGTCGTATATGGTTTAGCCATTTATGATCACCAACTCAAATTTATTTATCTTCACATTATAGTAAAGGTTTAGGTGAATTACTTATCAATTCGTAGAATATCATTGAATTCACAAATTATCTACATATTTGAGTAAATTTGCAACATAAATGTATTGCAATTTACGATTAGTATTGATATAGTAATAGCATAGCACATAAGAAAACATTGATCGACATTTCAAGAGAAAGGAAAAATACTTATGAGCAAGCTAAAAATTTACTATCAGGTTCTTGGTGCAAAAACCTTCAACAAGGAAGTTGCATCCCCCGAAGAAGCTAAAGCTGTCATAGATGGCATTGCTGATTTCGTCAATCAGATGATAGAAGAAGGTATCTTCCCGGATCATTGCAGTGCTGCAGGTCTTGAAGAATGGGATGAAGAAGAACAAGACTGGGTTACTTGGTATGATGAAGATGGATATGACTTTGATGAACATTTTCAGATACTTAAGGGGGAGGAATAAAAAATATGAAAAACTGGATAGACAATGAAGAATGTATTCGTGATACAGTAAATCTGGCACAGAATACTCTTATCAGCATTGCAAAATTAGCAGACCAGCATCATATTCCATTTGCAGATGTTGGTGAATATACTGATGTATTCATCAAGTGCATCTATGTCGTGATGGAAGATGTCTTACTTGATATGCTGAAAAATCGCATAGACAATTCAGACATTAAGGAAAACTATGACATTCCGGAGGATTGTTAAAATGGATTTATTACGATCAGACAAATATGCCATCAATAAGAAGAACAAAGCAGATGGTTTGGATCTTCTTGCAAACATCAATGATAATACAGTAGCAACTGCATTCTTTGATCCGCAATATCGTGGAGTTTTAGATAAGCTCAAATATGGTAATGAAGGTCAGTCAAGAGGTAAAGCCAGATGCGACTTACAGCAGATGGATGAAGATACTATCATCAAATTCATCAAAGAAATCAATAGAGTTCTCAAAGATAGCGGTCATCTGTTCTTATGGGTAGATAAATTTCATCTGTGCCAGGGAACTCTTGAATGGTTTACGGATACTGATCTTAACCTTGTTGATATGATTGTATGGGATAAAGGCAAGATCGGCATGGGCTATCGTACCCGGCGTAAGTCAGAATATCTGATCATCTTGCAGAAGTCCCCAGTACGGGCAAAAGGTTGTTGGAATGACCATACTATTCCGGATGTTTGGGAAGAAAAGACTGCTAAAGTCCATCCACATAGTAAGCCGATAGGATTACAGACTAAACTTATCGCAGCTACTACAACAAGCGGTGATTATGTGTTAGATCCAGCATCAGGTGGATACTCTGTATTTGAAGCATGTAAATTTCTTGGCAGAGATTTCATAGGGGGTGATATTGAATATGGCGAAAATTCGTGATGCAAACCCTAAACAAGCAAGTGGTGGATATGAACGACTTGTCGGTAATAAAGTATTAGCTGATATATTCACCAAGGCACAGTCTACTGTTATTTCCAATGGTACTGAACTTGAAAAGATAATCAGCACTAATTCAAACTTGATTATTGATCTTGATAAGTTTATTGATGAATGTGATGCTGGATATATTACTGAAGGATCGTATCTTTGTACTAAAAAGGTGGTAAAGGCTTCAAGTTACAAATTAGTGGGACATGAACCTGACTTTATTGCGTTTACAGTAGATACGAGTAAAAACATCTGCTATGTCGTTGAACTTAAAGATGGAGATTCTTTTGATACCAAGAAGTCTTTGGCTGAAAAAGAAATGTTACAACTATTTGTAAACCATCTGGCACCCAAGATACCATTCAGAACCAAGTTCTATATCTGTTGCTTTAATCAGCTTGATAAAGAAAAGATCGTTACCGGGTTCAAGAATGTGTTTACTCTTGATGAAGTAATGACTGGTAAAGAGTTCTGTGATATTTTAGGTATAGATTACAATAAAATCGTAAATATACGCAAGGAGGATACTGCGGATAACTTCAAGTACATTATAGAAAAACTATTTGAAATCCAGGAAATCCGTAATGAATTTACCGATAAACACAGAGAACACATTATTGAAGATGATTTTTACACAGAAGAAGTATCAGATGAACCACGCATAAGTACACAAGATATGCCTACTATAGAAGAAGATTATCACACTACTTGCAGTAAAGTAGTATGTCAGCATTGTGGTAAGTCTTACTATCAAGAGCGTGAAGATCAAGTTCCGGGATTTCGTGATATGGACTATGATCATTGTCCTTACTGCAATCAGGTAAATGGGCAAAGCATGTCATATGAATACCACAATTATGAAATAAGCAAATTTAATGACAAAGGAGAATAATTATGGCCAGAGCAAAGAAAGAAGGAAATTATCATTTTCTGAATGTGCAGATCAAAGATAAAATAATGAATAAGCTTGATACATATTCAGCACAGACAAGAATTCCAAAGAATGCTATTACCGAAATGGCATTAACTGAATATCTCAAAGATAAGGTATCTGATGATGAGTAAACTGCCAGTTGGTGTAATTAAAGTAAGTAAGTCTGAACAATTCAGGATAGTCTTGCATGAAACCGGGTATTCAGTTCAAAAGCATTATGACAATGGCTGGAGAGATTGTATTGACTGTCAGTATTGTAGTAATCTAAATCATGCGATTTCTGAAATGAATAGGAAAGAGCTTGAGCTGTTCATAGAACAAGGTTGGTGAGTTGTGAATAGAAAACAAAGACAACATAAAAGAGCAGTTGCTAACGGCGAGATTTATATACCCCGCCGTTATTTATGTTCAATTATATGAAGTCATCACAAAGTAACATCTGGATATTCTGATATGATTACTTGAGATATCTTATTCCATACAGCACTAGGCAAACAGACATTCTCTAACCTACCATTAATACAATCAATAACAGGTTGATTATCATAATATAACTCCCAATCTAGATCATATCCTCCATTCCCAATGTACCAATGTCCAGATTTTGCAGAGCTGCCATTAGAATCAAATCTGCGAAGAACATTTCGAAGACCAGATATCTTAAAATCTCTCCAGTACCCAGCACTACCAGCCTTAACATATTTGGATCTTACATTAGTAGAAGCATTAACATATTGAGCATAGTCTTCATCACCATCAGCAATATATACTACTTCGGCAGCATCATCATTAGTTTCTACCCAACACTCACCAAAATCAATATTATCTACACCGCCATCAGCAATTTCATAATCTATTTCAGATTTCAGATCAGCAACGGCTTCATCATAAGTATCATATACATCAAGAATATCGCCATTAAATAATGCTAAATATGATAAAGCGTTAGACTTTGCACGAATATACATAACTATTACCTCACATATGATAGTATACAGTTATATAAGGTTATCAAAATTTACCACAACAGTATAGAAGAAGTATCAGATACCATATAAGGATAGTTAGTGATCAGGACTTCATCTGTAAAGGTATTCCGGTCTTTGAACTGGTAATTGCAGTTAGAATATGACTTATCTAGATGTGTTACTGTATATTTATTGCTCCAGTCTATCAGATATTGATTTGCATTACCTTTATGGTATAAAACATTTGATAATGCGAAATATACTCCTCTGGCATTTAACTGATCTAATATGTTGAGTAATGCTTTATCTTCTTGTTCAGTCCAGTCACCAAAGCCACGAGTACCATCATTATAAGCTGCGGTGGTTATCAGGTAAGGGGGATCACAATATATTAAATCCCCAGAAGATAATCTGCTATAATCAAAATCTTTGAAATCTTGATTACTAAAGATGATGTTCTTGGATTTTAATGCAGTAGAGAACTGTGCAAGATTATTCTCAATATTAGGATTATACCTTCTCATACCATATGGCATATTAAACTCAAAATCATTATTAAACCGAACAAGACAATTAAACGAGTAACAAGATAACACATATAACTTCAATGGAGTTTTATCTTTATTATAATCATCACGAAGTTTATAATACCCATCAGCATTACGTGCATCTAATGAATAAGTTTGGATAATCCCATTAATTGCTGACATCAAATCCTGGGTAGGAATTTTCTGAAAATACGCATACAGTTCAATGAGATAATCTATATGATCATTAACATATATGGTATCCGCATTTGTATTTATAGATACATTCATACCACCGGCAAACAGATCAACAAAGTTTTTAACCCCAGTAGGAAAACTGGGGATTATCTTATCAAGTAGTTGGAACTTACCACCGGTATAGTTTAATGGGGATTTGATGTAGTTTACCATAACTTAATCTTCAATCAATTTCATTTCACCCTTGAGGAATATCAAACAATTTAATCACAGTAGAAGTATTAGTAGTAGGCTTACCAGAAGATTTAGATTTAATCTCCAACTCCTGAATACTGTCAGCTTGTTCAACATAATCTATTCTGGCTTTGGATATAGGTAAATATTCCGGGGTTAATTCAATACCTATATATTTGTATCCAGCATTACGATCTTTGTTTTCATACATAGCAGCTTTGCCTGTACTACCAGATCCGTTGAATGGATCTAATATAGTTCCTCCCTTGGGTGTTACAAGTCGTATAAGGTAGCTCATTAAGGCTGTCGGCTTTACAGTTGGATGTGTATTCTTGTGTGGTGCTTTCTCACTACCAAATTTACCTGAACACGAATTCACATCAGATAAATAATCACCTATGCCACCACCACCGCCTGTGCATTGCTTTGTTTCAAAAGCATCTAATCCCTCATCTCTATCTCTCTTTGAAGCCTTTGCACAATAGAAGTATCTTGCGGCACTTCCCTCATCACCTAAACCTCCAAGATGGGCAATATTATCTGTACCTTTATATTCGCCATACACATTCTTAAAATTCCCAGTGGTGCTTGTTTCCCCACTACCACCAGTAGATTTAGTATAAGGCATACCCCCACATACTTCATCCTTATCAGTATCATCATAGGTGAGGATTACATTAGCGGGGAATCTACCATTGTCGGGCTTTTCTGATTGGTCTAATCCCTTACTAATACTTGGAAGTAAAGCAACACCACCATAAGTATTTACATGATTATTTCTACCTAACTTTTCACCTGTTGGCTCTACTCTACATTCATCTATATTTATACCACCAACTCCATACTTCATTACATTGTCTACACAAGTTCCTTCACAGGGTTTACGAGCTATAGCTATTGCTTCATATGAAGGTTTCAGTGAAGTACCCCAACCATCCCATTCATTTTGGGCTTTCTTGATATTAAAATCTTTTCCTACCATACCATGTCGCATTAAAGTATTATCTTTTGTACTATTAGGGCGGGCATTGGGGCTTGCAATACCCGTATCTAAACTCTCTATGCCATTCTTCTTATCAATGGATAAACCTATATTCATAGATTTCGGGAAACCGCTGCCAAAAATCCAACACATCATATCCCTAATTTCAAACCCAGCATCTTCAATAGCACACATAATTCTATGATGGGTTCGACTTCCTCCGAAAGCTATTAAATATCCACCAGGCTTTAATACTTTAAGACACTTCTTCCAAGTTTCTTTCTGAAAAGCAATACCGGAGTTGTCCCAGCCTTTATTCATGAAATTCAACTCGTATGGTGGATCCGTAACTATAGCATCTATACTATTAGGCTCTACGACATCCAACATATCAAGCATATTGCCTTGATATAATTTATATGATTTACCTTCACTATATAAATGTATTGACTGATTTTCTTGATTTTCCATTTTAGTTACCTCGTATATTATTTGTTCTTGATCTCTAGATGTTACTTGTGCATTATAAAAATATCTTGCGGCAGAACCGCCATTATCAGCATAACCAACCATTTCACCATGCTTTTGAGTAATAGTTCCCCAACCATCATATTTATCTACATTAGAATTAATTATATGCGGTTTACATCCATCACTTTCAGGCATACCCCCACACACTTCTTCAAAGTCTGTTTCATCATAAGTGAGGATTACATTAGCCGGGAATCTGCCTTGTGCATTAGGACTTGCAATGCAATCCGTTTCAGAATCACCATATGTATGCAGTGTAGTATTATTCCCTTTATCAGTATGACGGTGCATAGTCTCCATAGGCTCACTATGAGGTACTCTACATTCGTCAATATTGATCCCACCAACACCATACTTGATAACATTATCAATGCAAGTTCCTTCACAGGGTTTACGGGCTATTACTATTGCTTCATAAGAAGGTTTCAAAGCTATATCTCCATTCATCACATTCATTTTGGGCTTTTGATATTAGGTTCATTGACATCAAGCATATCCAACATATTGCCTTCATATAATTTATAATTTTTACTTTCAGAATATAATTGCATAAATTTACTCCTTATTGACTTCTGCAGTATCCATCATCTTCTCAATCGCCGATATCCTCTGTGACAAAGTTGGGTGTGAATACTCTAAATCAACTACGAAAGGATGAGGATTGATGTTAGATAAGGCTTCCTTGTCAAGTCTCTTTAATGCGGATATTAAATACGCACCATATCCTTCGATAGCAGCAAAAGCATCTGCTTGATACTCATGCTTCCTAGATAGATAATTCTCCCCCATTGCAGCTAATGTACTTACAGGCCATATTACATAGTCTAAAATACTCCAAGCAAAATAGTAGTTCACGCAGGTAAAACCAAAAGCATCGTAGAATCCGCTGATATTTAACACTAACGCAATTCAACTACCCATCGGCTAAAGCCAATGGGATTGTGACTGCCCAGTAGTTTGTTGCGCTAACTCCTACCTTTAATTCGGTGTATCTTCCGTGGCGTCACATCAAGGACGGTTGAAAACGCCCTGTGTTACAGAGATCTACTCCATAACAACTGCATCAGGTACTAAACTATTGTTAAGATAGTCAATTCCCATGCGGTGCAGATTCATCCCACCAATTCTGTCATCGTTTGACTGATACCCACAATTCTTACAACAGAATCTGTGTAACTTCTTATTGCGATTACTTCTTTCTGTGTGTCCACATTTAGGACAGGTTTGAGAAGTATATCGTGGATCAACTTTGATAACTAATTGGTGGTTCTTTAATGCTTTGTACATTAATTTTTGCTCTAGGTCATAGTAAGACCAAGAAACCATAACATATCGGTCTTTCACTCTTACCTTTTCCGTAGCTGATCTAATTCCTGACAAATCTTCAAGAACAAATATAGTGCCTTTGGGATTATTTTCAACGAGTGCCTTGGAAATGCAGTGATTAACATCTTGTACGTAACGGTTTTCTCGTTGACCAATGGCTTTCAATCTTCTCCTTGATGATGGTGTTCCGATTTGCTGTAACTCCTTTCTTAATGCTTTATAGTGTGCCCTCTTTTGCTTAACTTCATTGCCGGAATAGAATACAGTTTTACCGGAACTGTCATATGATGTAGCCAGAAATCTAACCCCACGATCTATTCCAACAACATTAGAAACATCTTTTGTATCGAGCATATCAATTTCATATGTTATAGGAATATGCAAAAAGAATTTGTTATGTCTGCAAACCAATTTGGCAGTACCGAATTTATTTGCAATATCAAAATAGGATTCAAATCCTTTATCATAGAATTCACATTTTATCCTACCATTAAGGGTATTGACTGAAAATAGCGATCTATTATTAATCAAAGAATAATCTCTATTCCATACCAAATCTATCTGAGGTTTACGGAATATAGGTTTAATCCATTCTTTTTGATTCTTGAGAATAGCCTTATATTTGGCAATAACCGTAATCATAACAGACTGAGCCATTTGAGCACCTAACCCAAAATCTGTTCGCAATTTACCATATAATGCATGATTCAGTTCCCATTGTTTTAGATTATGTGTATCAAAAATATAATCAGAAACATAATTACATGCATCCGTATATGCTTGCATAGTATTATGCAAATTTTGATGTTCTTCTGGAGAAACTTTAATCTGTATTTTTGCAGTAATTGTTTGTTCCATATATCCTACTTGACAACAATTGTATATTTCATTAGACTTATACTAACAGTAATGTTATTGAATGTCAATAGAGAGGAAATGGCATTCCTCCCACCATCTAAAGGTAGTGGGTTTCCTGCCATAAGTTCTTATAAATAGCTTAATCACACTATATCCTCCTCTCATAAACATTTATCCTCACATCAAAATAATGGTATCGGAAATGTTGACTTTTCTATACGTTCTTTTGCCATTTCAAAGTATTTGGGATCTAACTCTATTCCTATGAAGTTTCTGTTTAATTTTTTACAGGCTACTCCGGTTGTTCCTGACCCCATAAAGGGATCTAATATGGTATCATTAATATAAGTATTCATTTTTATACATCTGATGGGCAATTCTACTGGGAATGGTGCTGGATGATATTTAAACATAGTGGTTTCACAAGGAAATTGCCAAATACCATATGCATATTTCTTAAATTCCGTAGGAGTTAGATCGGTTTCACCATTATGTTGCAAAGTAGTAGTGTCTTTAGCAAAGATTAAGATATGTTCAAACGGACACGGATAACTTGGACTATTAGGGCTTAACCAACTACCCCATGCTGCACGATTACTTGTAGTCTGCTTATCCCAGATTAAATGTGATAATGGCAAATATTTAAGTATATGTGTCATAAAATGAATTATATCAGCACTTGTAGGAACTGCACCATTTTTACCATCACCAATGTTAATGACTACACGACCACCACATACTAACTTATCATAGATAATAGAAAAACATTCTTGTAGCCAATTGATATATTCTGTATGCTCCTTATTATCCGCATAAGAATTATATGCAGATGAATTAAATTTATTATTACCTAAATCAACATTATAAGGTGGTGAGGTTATCACGCAGTCAATACTTTGATTAGGTATATCTTTCATTATTTCAAGACAATCACCCTGATATAAATGTATATTACTATCCATAATTAAAATAACCTTATCTGAAATGTTGCATTTTCAATTCTATTTTTAGCAAGGGCAAAGTATTCAGGATCTAACTCTATCCCTATGAAATTTCTATTTAATTTTTTACAAGCAACTCCAGTGGAGCCACTACCCATACAATTATCCAATACAGTATTTCCAGATACAGTATATGTCCGTATCAAATAGTCAAGTAAATCAACAGGTTTTTGAGTAGGGTGATAACCACGCTCAACATTGAATTTTTGTACAGTCCTTGGATAGCGTTTACCACTAGGATTATCTGTACTGGTTCTCCCCTTAAATTGCGACAAATTTGTTACTGTACTACCATCCCTTACTACATTATAAGGAGTAGAATATGTAAATTGTGGATAATAATTCAAATACTTTTCTGCCGAATTATAGGTTATTGGGGATTTACCAAATACCAGTATATGTTCATGTACACGAAAAGGTTGATAATTAACATGGACAAAATTAGAACCATTATCTTTCTCCCAAATCCACTCATATTTATAATATTCAATATGATTCATGATCAAATATGCACTAAATGGATTAGTAGCAAATAATACGATTGCACCAGTATCTTTTATAATTCTTAAATATGCTTCCCACAATTTCTCATCATTTATTGGCAAATCCCATGCATTAGCAGTAACCCTATTCTTTCCTTCAAAAGTATATGGCAAATCACACAATATCAAATCAATACTGTGATCCGGTATGTCTTTCATTATTTCAAGGCAATCACCTTGATATAACTTGATACTACTATCCATTAGAATAACCTCAACCAATATCAAATAACTTCATTTGTACAACAGTTTGTTCAATACGAGTTTTAGCCATATCAAAATAACTACTTTCCAATTCAATACCAATAAAACTTCTATGTAACATTTTACATGCAACTCCAGTAGTTCCGCTACCCATAAATGGATCAAGTATTATATCATCTTCATTAGACCAACTTAATATTTGATCTTTTGCTAAATCTAAAGGGAACATTGCCGGATGTTTCCAGTTACCACTTATTGCGGAACCTACCATATATGTAAATATATTACCTCTAATCTTATTGTCATTAACCGCACGATTTCCAACATCCGTAAGATTATCATTATCAGATTTGTAAAATGTAACATTACTCCAATGCAAATCCCCAGCACACTTACAAGGCACTTTAATGGGATTAAACGTCTTTGGCTTTCCCTTACTAAAGCAGAACATATACTCAAACTCCTGCTCATATCGATTATGAGATAATGGCATATAATTCTCTTTACGATAAATCATAGTATCGTGAATATTGAAACCAATGTCTTTGAAGTATAATGCCTGACGGAATGATGTACCAGTTTCTGAACCATTGTCGGTCTTATCACCTACTACCCAAATGACTACACCACCAGATTTAACCACTCGATAAAGTTCATCTGCTATCTGGGTAAAGATTTCAAATGTAAAACAATTACTGTGATTATAATTACGAAGATCATCATATGGCGGGCTAGTTACCACCAAATCAATAGAGCTATCAGGCAAATCCTTTAACAATAACTCACTATGCCCATTGTAAAACTCATAGGTATTTGTCATACTACCATCAACCAATATACTTATTCTCAAACACAAACTTTGTAATAATAGCGTTCTGCGACATTCTGTTAGTATCTAATGCATCTAAACATTGTAAACAAGATCGCTTACTATGATGAGTAGTCATCATACTCATCAAATAATAAATAACAAACTTAATTGGTGTTGGTGACTTATCTTCGTAATTCTGCAACTTCCAAGATATAGAAGATACGGATGATTTGAAAGCCAACAGATCTTTCAGACTTTCAATGTACTTAAACTGCTCAACATTAAGTTTTAATATGGTATCAGCATCAGCGAAATTTCTTACACATTTCCAGACCATTGTATCTTTCAGCCATTCGTAAGCTGCGGTATCTTGTGCTTGAGCATATTGTGCTATATCTGAAGATATAGGATTATTGATGCTGACTAATGCACAACGGCTTAATATCGTATCTGGGATTTGTCTGATGTTGATACAAGTTACGACTACATACAAATTCTTGGGGCAGTCCTCAATGAACTTCAATAATGGATACGATACAGATAATACACCGGCATCAAGATTTTCAATGCAGAGTACAATATCGTTAGTAGCTTCAGTACACATCTGGATAATGGTCTTTACATCTGCCATACTGGGATTGACCAACATATAATCTGGGATATGCAGTAACTTGGCATACTCTTTGGATAAATGTGTCTTACCACTTCCATGAGGACCAGAAATGATTACTCCGTGTTGTTTATGGTCAGCCAATATAGATAATGTCTTTAATGCTTCTGTTTGATTTTGCATTTTCATCCGGCAAGTACCTCAAGATCAGGGATATTCTTGAACTTCAATAATGCCCCTAAATAAACTAACATATCATATATATTAACGATTGCTCCGGATCTGATACTTTCTAAAACATTGTATGTATGGTTGAACATATAATAAACATCAGGTCTTGCCCATTTATCTGCGAACTTTTTAACTGGGGAATTAGCATACTTGTTATCAAGTACCTTATCCAATTCAGTCATAGTATTCATGATCAGATATAAAATAGAATTAAGATCACCATCAAATGTATCTATCAAGTGTAAGAACTCAATATAATTTCTACTGGCAATTGCTTCTTGTATTGCAGTCGTAGTAGATGAATTTACAAGACCAAACAATGAGCAGATTTCAGGTTCAGTTAATGTGATAGTATCTCTTACACAGTTAAGACAACGACCAATAGATTTAGCCTGATAGTAATTGACTGCATTTTTGGCAATACTTGTAATAGTATTCTTATCTAAATCCGGGAAATCTTTCTTAAGATATTTAGCCATATGCTTATCATCTATGCCATTGATAATTGCCGTATTATCCGGGAATAACTTATCTACCTTATAGATTTCCTTATCATCTTCATACAACACTACGGCAGTACCTATAATGTTAAGGTTCAATAAAGTATTAGCAACTTCCTTATTCATCTTGGATAAGAATACCTTATCATAGCGAATTACATATACTCGTGGTTGTAAGGGAATAATATGATAACTGGTCATCAATGATATTAAATCCAATACAGTAGTATATTCCATTCTGGGGCCGAATTTATCCTCAAGGAACTCAATGTACTTTTCCTTTACACCAATTTCACTACCACCAAGAAAATACAACTTCTTAGGAGTATCACCCATTATACTTAATCCAACTTCTTGTATAGTCAGCATCACTGAAACTGCCTTTCATAATAGGTTTTGAACTCACTTAACGGCATAATTGCAAGATAATCCCCAGCAGAATTCCATCTTGATATCATTACAGAAGTTTGATCTGCAACGGATTTCAACACATACAACTGCTTCGTGGTAAAATCATCAAAAATAATAGTGTTACCGGATCTTGAAGTATTGTTCCAACCATCAATGACATTGACAGTAGTACAATTCTGCACGAACTTCAAAGGTGTCATTATCCAAGTATGGTTATATCTTTGTGAACCATCATCAGTAACAAGAAGCGGTAGCTTATTCTTTGATCTGGCTTCTTCGCAGATTTTAGTCCAATGTGTCAGCTTAAAACAAATCTTATCTTGTTTTTTAATATGTGTCTTACATTCTACTAAAAAATGGTCAGATGTTATATCACCTGGAGTGAATGGGCGTGATCCACTACCGGATACTACATTCCAACTCATATAGTCAGCTACCATATGTTCCTGTTGGTAAGATGCTTCCTTGTTATTCATACAAATACACCTTAACTGTAATCATTACTTAATGCTTCACCATTGAATGCGTTATCAATACCATTACTATTAATATCATTAACTATATAATCGCAGAGTCTCTGATAATATTCTGTATTAATCTGCAAATAATCATATACTTTTGCAAGTCCATTAAGTTTAATAATAGTATCATCTACTTCCAAAGGTTCTTTAGTTTCAGGATCACAAATAGTAAACCATGCACCACCTTTGCGGATAATATTATATTTAGTAATAGCCAAGTTAGCAAACTCAAAGTCTACTCGCAGACCGGATTGTGACATAAGATAATATTGTGCCAACTTCCTATCAAATGGAGCAGACTTCTGTTTCTTTATCTGCACATCAATAAGATAACCAGCAGGATTTTCTGCCTTTTGAGGAAGATCATTTCCAAGATTATCTAAAGGTTTACCTAACTTAAAAGCTAATCTCAAAGATGAATAAAACTTGATAGCTTCACCACCAGGAGTTTGATCAACATAAGGATTATTCATATTAAGTCTAAGCTGATTGATAAATATCATCGTACAGTCATATCTTGTAAGCATCTGTGTAATCTTACGACAAAATACAGTCATAAGTCCGGCAACTGGAGCAACAGAAGCTTCCCCATACTTCTTATCTAATTCTTTTTGAGATACAAGTGATGGGATAGAATCCAATACGATAAGTCCTACTTCACCGGTACTGATAATGTCTTGAACACTTTGTAATATCTGTTCAGCAGCGACATCCGGAGGTTGCATAACATCAATATCAGAATTTAATATACCAAGAGTAGCTGCCCACTTCCTATCAAAAGAATGTTCTAGGTCTACATACAACACTTTTTTAGGTCCACGATCATTAAGATCCTGTAATTTAGACTTGTATTCTTTTTTGCCATTAGCAATTTTCTCTTGCAAAGATGCCACTTCTTCAGAAAATTCTTTTGTAAACAATTGAATTGCATTCTTACATATATCAATTGCTGTCGTTGATTTTCCAGCACCTGGGTTGCCATAAAATTCAGACAATGATGCTCTAGGCACACCACCATAAGTTGCCCAATTAAGCGAAGGTGAAGAAAATGGTATTTTACGACCACCTACACTATTTACACTTGTCATAAGTTCTGGGCAATCCCAAGCTTTTTCACATTTTTTCAAAATATCTGAATATTGCGACATATGCAATCCTCCAATCAAAAGTAATCCGGTAATTCTGTATGATGTTCATGTTCCTTAATAGGTACAGCATTTTCTGCATGTTTTCTTGCATCCCATACTTTCTTTGCACCCATAATAAGTTCTTTAGTAAATGCTATCTGGGATTCCACTCTGTCAATGACGGAATTATATATAATAGCCATCAACTGATATTCTATATCAATATCTTCATCCATCTTGGCTTTCTTGCGTTGCTTATTAGTCAGCTTAACTATTTCAAAGTGTTGCTTAAACTGTGCAAGGTTTCCGGACACCAAGTATATATCCAAAGGAATTGCCGTAATAATCTGCTCTAACTGATCATCAGTAATCGGAACTTCAGTATCCCGGAACTTGGCTTCCAAATCTGATGTACGCTTAAAATAATGTGCAAAATATTTATCGTACAATTCATCAACCAAGTTATCCGCAGCATCAAAATCTGCTTGTAACATTTCAGTAGCTTTTGATATATCCAACATCAACCATTACCCCCTTGTGGTTTCTTTGGAGCTTCCGGCACTAAAAGATAAGACAGTGCTACTTCCTGCAAATATTGAGTATTCCTAATATCCTTATTCATCTGCAATACCTTATTAGACAACTTCAAGCATAATGCTGCATGTTGAACAGTATACTTTTCTATCTTCGGAAGATAATGCGATGGGATAGTAGTCTTACTTATGTCACGCAAGAAGATGTATTTAACAATGTTACATAAGAAACTGTGATATCCTTCAAACCACTTAATAAAGTTCAACCCGGAGTTATATACCCTATCAATAATGGTTGTGATAAGTGTGTTATCTTTCTTTACTATACCATTAAGTAACTCAAAATAGTCATCGTAATTAGGCAAATCTAAAGCAGTTTCAAGCAGTTCAGTAGTTATGTTATTACCAAATGCTAATACCTTATCAAGATTAGTCAGAGCATCACGAAGTCCACCACCAGCATAGTTACTTAAATACCGTAAAGCATCTTCAGTATATGTAATATTGCGACCTTCTTTGTTTTCACATTCAATTACATACTTCAAGCGATCATATATCTGATCGGAACTGATTTTAGATAACTTGAATGACTGCACTCTTGATAAAATAGTTTCCGGTATCTTTTCAGGATTTGTGGTCGCCATAATGAATACCGTCATAGCTAACTGTTCTTCCAAGCACTTGAGAAGAGATTGCCACGCGGCTGAAGATAAACTATGCACTTCATCAATTAGAAAAATCTTGTATTTTGTACCGACTGGATACTGTGAAGCTTGCTGTACCAACTCTCGCATATCATCAACACCACTATGAGAAGCAGCGTCAATTTCTATAAGATTGTCTGTAGATCCGTTCAAAGATTTAGCAATCAGTCTAGATATGGAGGTCTTCCCACAACCTGCGGGACCAGTAAATAAAAAGTTTCTATTGCTCAATGTATCTGACTGACACATACGCCTAACTATTTCAACCACATGACTTTGCGAACACATCTGATCAAAAGATTGTGGTCTATATTTATTTGCTAATGACATTAATGATTACCATTCCTTACACTTATTGAAGTATCTACATCTACTTGGACTGCACCACTTATCACCTCTTGGCAATCTTGCCGGTGGAATATTATTCTTAACACAGTCTTGTACTTCTTTAAACATATCCCAAACCATCTGCATATCCCCAGCAGATATATGTAATTCATAACACTTCATACCACCATACTGCCGATCTTGATATAAAACCAATACATCTTTTACATTGAGTAAAGTTGCATAACATTTTATTTGATCTATATGATGTGACTTTGGTGCTTCAAGTTCGTTAAAACTACCATATTCAGAAGTTTTGATTTCAAGAAGATATATCTTATCTTTGAACCGCAATAGGCCATCTGGAGAAAACTTGATAGCAGGTTCTTCTATCTCTACATTAGTTTCCGGACCAGACTTTGTACAAGTGTACTTATATGGTCTTTCCATAGAATTAAGGTATTCTTCCACATCAAGCCAATCTTCACCTAACTGTTCGGCAAGTTGTTCTTGAATAATCCTATGGCATGCAGTACCTATTTTAGCGGTAAAATTAAATGATCTGTCTACATCAACTTCTTGTTCAGGTTCTACACCACGAAGTCTAAACCAACTAATGCGTTTGCACCGAATAGATGATGGTGCAAACGTCATAGATGGTTGTCGTGTTTCTTCTTCAAGGATTTTCTTGGTAGCAAAATCTTCATAAGCAGCCAAAAACTTACAGCTTGCATCAGAATTAAATTTTGCCTTATGCACTTCTGTAATCGGCTTAAACATAGATATTATCCCTTGGTAGCTGCAAGTAAGACAGTAAGATTGTCTGACCAAAAGATAAGACCGATAATGTTATTATCACGCTTCATAGGAGCAAAGCTAACTGTATCAGTATCAAAGTTAGACAGTACCGACTTAATGTAATCCATCTGGAAGTTGATCATATAATCTTCATCACTATCTACCTGGGTAGAATATTCATTAGATGTGTTAGACACAGTAAGAGCGCAATCTTTTACAGTAACAGTCAAGATCTGCTCAAAAGCACTCTGCGACAGTAAGGATACCTGATTAATAAACTTAATGATAGGAGCAACCGGCATGGACAGACCAGTTTCCGGATGGTTGAGCATACCCTTAATGATAGCAGAATTGTAGCTTCCGACACCTTCATCATCTTCATACTTGGGAGTAAACTCTGTAACAATGTCATAAGCATCAGTATTAATGTTAAGGATATATTCCTTATCTACCTTGATGATCTTTGAGCCTTCAGGAATAGATGTGAACAGGTTTACAAGTGAAGGGGTAAGTAAGCAAGATCCATCAAAGTTACCCTTATCAGAACGAGTAAACAAACTCTTTTCATAGTCACCAGTAATAACTTCGTGATTATCACCTACCCAGATATTTGTATATACCGGATAGTTACACTTATCAAGATTAGCTAATGCGAATGTCTGATGTTCACTAACAAACTTCCAATCAGCAGGGTTAATAACTATTTCATTAGATCCATTGTATTCAGAAATAGGTTCTGTCAACTGTACTTCGTTAATGTCAAGTACCTGCGGAATTGTGAACTTACTTGTACCGGCACTGATAGTAAGATTTCCGGGATTAAACTCTAATGTCATTACATCAGACTCAATACTGTCAATGAGCTTCTTAAACACAGTACAATCAATGATAATTCCATTGTTGCCATCACCTGTTCCTGATCCGGATAATGTCATAGCAGTCTTAATACCAGTAGCTTCAATGTTCAATTTCAGCTTATCTTCAGTAGCAGTAAGCTGAATAAGACCGCTACGGTAATACAACTTGGAAATATTAGACTTGATAATACCCAAGTTAGTTGCATTCTTCAAAGGTGTAGTTGAAAGTGTAAATCTCATTTCTGCGATTCCTCCTAATATAATATTTTATTTGTTTAATTATATCTGTGTATCATAGACCACTTTTTCTTCAATATGGTCAATAAATTCTGACATACATATATTATAACGATTTAAGTAATCTTGAATATGATCTGATAATTCCTGTGACCATATACCATTAACACCTACGGCAGCATCACCTTCTAACTTACTATCATCTGAATTTGGGAATGTTGGCAATAAGTATTCTAACTCAAATAAGTGATACTGTATCCAACTAATCTTATCTGGTGATAAAGTTTCATCAATAACATCAGTAGGTTCAGGCCTTGTGTAAACACAAGGATATGAAAGTCCATACCAACGAAGTGTTGTGGTTACATCGCAGTTGATGGAAAATGGCAAGAAACTACCAGCTTCGCTCATAAGACTGCTTAATAACTCACCACCACGTTTCCAGTTATAGATAGGAATTTCTGCGATTAACTCATCATGTACCTGCAATATTACTCTACCACCTAAAGCATTCCATTCAGGATTATTAAATACTTTAAGCATAGCGATTTTAGTAAGTTCAGCACTTGACCCCTGGATTATGCTGTTGACACACTTACGTGAAGCATCCTGAATCTTCTTCCTATTCATAACAACTTTAATATGTTCATTCTCATCAAGATCTTTAATCCTACGATATACCTGACCCATATACTTGTAGTTAGCAAATTCTTTCTGCAATTGCTTAACTATGCGTTCAGGTATTTCATTTTTATTAACCAATGTTTTAGGATCAAGCGGGTCAATATCTGGATTAACATATTTTTTAGTAGCATGAAATTCATACATCGGCAACTGCATATCAGGGATGTGTCTTCTTCTACCAAGAATAGTTTCAACATAACCATGATCTCTTGCATACTGTTGAGCAAAATCCATAAAAGCACGAAGATTAGGAAATGCATTAAGAACAGCATCATATATCTTCTGTGCTTCATTAGTCATATCTTCTTCAGTCATATCAGTACGACCACCGAATAACTGTTCACCGATAGACTTGATAGATCTACCATACAAAATACCTAACACAATCTTCTTTGCCTGACTACGCCTTTCTTTACCTTCCGGTTGGTTTTCTCCAGTAATAGGGTTGAACTCCAAACATTCCTCATATGTTGAATTAAATGACAATGCGGCGATAGTTGCATAAATATCTTTATTCTCCTGAAATGCCTTTATCATAGCCTTATCCGAAGACACCATCGCTGTCATCTTTGGTTCCTGTTGAGAGTAATCGCTTGACATCATAACATATGGTGGTGTCCTATGCTTAATACGAAAATTAGTAGACTCTAAACCAATAACATTAAACCATACGATAGATACTGGAGTTTTATCCTCAATAGCAGTAACACTACCGACACATTCAATATTATTATTAAGTAAACATACCTTATCTCCTATCATGAGTTCATTAACCAATGTCGGAGATTTGTCATCACACCAAACAGTGTCCCAGTTACCTAAAGTAATACTAATGGAATTATCTTTACAATCACACTTATCAATCTTAAGCATTGCCGGAGTTGCTCTAAATTGATGTCTAATATCCGCAGAATGTGATGGGATGTTTTGCGTGTTAGGATCCGAGCTGGAAAAACGTCCCGTTGATGCCCCTACTGACTTAAAAGTAGAATGAACTCTGCCATCACCACCAGTAACTTCAGGCATCTTATCAATAAAAGTACCAATCAACTTATCAGCACTACGAACTTTGAGTATCTGCTTTGCAATAGGATTATTCATTTCAGATAAAGTTTCCTTATCGCAAGATTTGAGATCCATACCCAAGAACTTATTGAACAGATATAGTGTTTGAGGATTACTACTGTTGTTGAAGTCCTTACCAGATTTGAATGGTGATTTGGATACGGTTATAGCATCTGACTGGTCTATAATTTTCTGCACCATATCAGATAATTCCGCACTTGCCTTATCAAGTTTGTTATGATAACGGTTCTTCAATGCATTAGAAGTATCAAGGTCAAGGAACAAACCATATCTATGCATTAAAGCACATACCTTGATCATAGGGAACTCAATATTCCAGATAAGATCAGCTATCTTCTCAAGATGATGTTTTTGACATTTTGGATGTGACTTAGTTATAAACGGCAACTGCCAAGCGAATAACAGATAAGTAATCTTGGCATCGTTAGCAGCATACAATTTAGCAATTTCCGGTTGAGAATACGGAAACAGTTTAGGATCAAAGAAATCTGAAAACTTCTTCGGACTGCCGTTACCCTTATTAGGATATTTCCAATACAATGTTTTAAGGTCATTCTTCGGTTCATCTTCTTTAAGACAACGCCAAGCAAGGATTACATCATAATAACAGATGTCTATCATATCTACACCGAAGTCCTTGTAGATCATAGCCAAATCGTAATCAGCATTGGCAAAAATCATCTTGGTCTTGGCTTCTACAAACAACTGAAGTTCAGCACCAATATCTTCATAGGATAACTGGTTCTTATAGTAGGTTTCTACCAAGGTTCTATGCTTGGATGGGATATAACACTCAACACCACCGGGATAATATAAGGAAAATCCTACGATGGTATCATGTACCTTATCCAAGCCAGTAGTTTCAGTATCAATACCGCAGTAACCGACTTCAATAGCTTTAAGAATATAATTATGTAAATCTTCGCGAGTATTAATAAGAATAGCAGGACTGTCCTTGAAATACTCAAGGACATCCCTACTTGCTGCATCTATAGCTTTCTGTTTGGAAGAAATACTACCTGATGACTTTACCGGTTTAAGTTCTGCTCTTGATTTAGCAGCTACCGCATTAATCTGATCAATCTGTGCTTGACTGAATAAACCACTCATTTGCAATTTCCCCAATCACAATTTAGAAAAAAAATTTATCAGAATTCAGGATCAGGGAAATCATCACCAACATCAGGTGTACTGGCATCAGACACTTCCGTATTAGGAACTGTAGGAGCAGTAACTACTGGAGTATTATCAGCTACAAGATTACTTGCATCAACATAAGTTTCCGGCATTGTGGGAACAAATCCAACACGAGGAGTAGCAACATAATCAGAAAGTCCAGAACCGGAAGTAGAATTGTTCTGCGATCTATTAGATAATAAATGTTCAAGTTCACTGATACTGTAAGAACGACAAATGTTCGCATAATATCCAGGCCAGTCAAGAGTGGTATTGAACTTTGCAAGGATCTGATCATAAGTCATTACAGAATTGTTATAAGTTGCACGAATGTCATAAGTAACCTTTTCAGCCTTATACTCTCCGTGACGAGTGATTGTAAATACATACTCCGAAGGATTAGGGTAAGAATCAAATACACAACGATCAAGATAATTTTCAAAAGACTGCGACTTTACCCAGAATTCAATTTTCTGTGTATCCAAATTATACAAAGGAATAAATAACATTCCCACATCCTTACGGATACCTTTAGCACATGCAGGACAACCTACTTCGCAACACTCAACATATCCGCGATATTCCGGAGACATCACATAGTGTGCAGGACCAATCAGCATATCTGATTTTGAACGATAAAGAAAAATCACATTTGCTGATTCACCATCTTTAGTAAGACGGAATTGAAAACGATAACGCTCATCATTGTAAGTTTCGATTGACTTAAATGCCATAGTTGGCCTCCTTGAATAAAAAATAATATTTTAGTATTCAGCCTCGGCACTCGTGTGTCATCGATCAAATTGAGACTTCCACCACTAATATAAGATAACGATTACCAATAGTGGTATTTTGATATAAAATACATTAGATTTTTAGGATTT
>Ga0247610_10001328_pt1 | contig 30889 bp, 23 predicted proteins | sample 174DNAGHGhighgp2_FD_193483 | JGI IMG/M metagenome (GOLD analysis project Ga0247610, IMG submission 193483) | Sheep rumen microbial communities from Palmerston North, Manawatu-Wanganui, New Zealand - 1742 DNA GHGhigh gp2 | ecosystem: Host-associated > Mammals > Digestive system > Stomach > Rumen...
CTTTGATTCTGCGGTATCTGTACAGTCCCGTCTCGGTGTAAGCCTTATCGAGAATTCCGTTAATGATGCATGGAAATCGACAGAACCGGGAGCATATGACTGGAATACAGGTACTTTTACTCCGTACGATGGTCAGAACTGGGTCAATGCCTCGAAAGCAGTTGTAATGTATTATCTCGATCCGAGAAATATGCTGACAGAGGATATGATATTCCAGTTTCTTAACCTCTCTTATGATCCGAAGTACCAGACGATCGAGTCGGTCAAGGGGATGCTGAACGGCACATTTATGGCGGATAAGACGTTCAATGACTGGGATGGTAATCCGTGCAATTATGAGAAGAGCTTTATGAATGCCGGAGCTGCTTATAACGCCAATCCTGTTTTTCTTGCAGCGAAAGTACTTCAGGAAGTGTCTGCAAATGGCAGTAATTCTACAAGTGGAAATTACTACTCCTCTTATTACAAAAAAAGTTATAAGGGTTATTACAATTATTTCAATATCGGAGCTTCGTCCGGTCCTGATCCTGTTGCAAAAGGACTTGCTTTTGCACGTGACGGTTACCTCAATCCGGACGGAACGCCTAACAGTGCAAAGAATACAGAATATTATCTTCCGTGGAAAACCCCGTATTTTGCAATTATGGGTGGAAGCAAATGGATAGCGAATGTCTATTTGAATGCTGGACAGAATTCTATTTATCTAATGAAGTTTAATGTTACACCAAAGGATGGATCCCAGTTTGGTAATCATCAGTATATGACTAATATCAGAGGAGCAGCATCGGAAGCAAAGAAAATGTATAATGCATATTCCAAAGCCGGGCTCCTTAATACGGAAATGACGTTTGCTATTCCGGTGTATTCCGGTCTTCCGGAGAAAGCTTGCCTGCTTCCAAGAGAGAGCGGTAACCCGAATGACTATCTCAAGGAACTTACCATCGGTGACTATGTGCTTACACCGGCATTCGATCCGACAATTACAGAGTACTCTCTCGTAGTTCCGGCTTCCTGTGCGACGATCCACGTCGATGCAAAGCCTGCATCTGAAAAGGCAAAGGTTTCCGGTGCCGGAGACATCACCTTAGGAAACGGCGTGAGCACGATCAAGATCAACTGCGTAGCTGAGAATGGTTCTTCTAAGGTCTATACTCTTGATGTCGCAAGAAATACGGATTCGTATGATAGCTATTTTACGACGACGCTGGCCAGTGAAGGGAACTTCCTCGGGGGAATCGAACCGGGAACGACGGCGGGTGCCGTAAAGTCGATGTTCACTCTGACGGATGGGTACACCCTTACTTATGTGAATATGAATGGTCAGGCGAAAGATGATGCGACAGCAGTCTGTACGGGTGACCTTATCGAGATCTGCGACGCAAGCGGAAAGAAAGTATATATCTGCGCACTCTTTATCCGCGGTGATGCAAACTGCGATGGTAAGATCAGTGCGGCTGACCTGACCTTGATCTGCCGTTATATCCTCGGTGAGGGAAATGTCAGTGAAGCAGGTAAGCATGCTGCAGATGCGAATAAAGACGGGAAAATCACCGCAGCAGATCTGACGAGGATCTGTAAACATATCCTGGGAGAGAACCAGCTCGCCCAGTAATTCAATTTCTGTCCGGGAAAGGAAGAAAAAAAGAAATGAAGATGAGAATGACGAAAGTATTTGGAAAAGGAATGTCGGTGCTCGCAGCAACAGTACTTGCTCTCGGGATGATTCAAGCCGGGAAAGTTCATGCGGACCCATCTGCAAGCTTATCCAAGAACGGAAGCGCTGAGGTCGGTAAGACGATCAGTATTAACGTGAAGGTCAGTGGCGACGGGCCTTATGGCGGATATAGCGGTAAGCTTTCCTACGATGGTGACTATTTCGAGCTTGTGGACATCGGCTCGGGTAACTACGGCGCTGCGAACTTCTCGAAAAACGGCGCCAGCTTCCTCGATTATAACTGTAATATTCCATCCGGTTCCACGATCGTTGTTGCGAAACTGAAGTGTAAGAAAGAAGGAACTGCAAAGGTTTCCGTAAGTCTTAATGTATCCTCCCAGGATGGTACAGCGGACTATAGTACAGGTTCTTCTGCAGAGATCTCTATTTCCGCACCGGTGCAGCTTTCCGGAAATAACTACTTAAGTTCTCTTTCTGTGGCTCCGGGTTCACTTAGCCCGTCCTTTTCCAAAAGCACTACCAATTATCATGTGACGGTAAGTGAGACTCAGACTTCCATCGCTGTATCAGCTAAAGCAGAACACGGTAAAGCAAAAGTTTCTCTCAACGGTGTCCAGAAAGACCTGCAGATGGGAGATAATACGGTAAAAGTTACTGTTACGGCGGAAAACGGCGATAAGCGTACATATAAGATTAATGTAACTCGTGGTGTGCCGACTCCGACACCGGAGCCGTATCCGGTTATCGTTACTGACGGCAACAGCTATACGATCCTGGAGAAGGAATCCCTCGAGACGATCCCGAGTGGTTTTACATGGTCAGAGACAACATATAACACGAAGACTGTTCCGTGTCTTGTCGGTCCGGATGGCACGCTGATGATGTGGCTTCTTTCAGATTCCGGAAACGGGCTGTACATCTACGATCTTGATACTCAGACAGTAGCGCCCTGCAGAGCTTACGTTTCCAACTCTGAAACGATGCTCATTATTCCGTTCCCGTCCGATTTTAAAGCTCCTTCGGGATATGAGAAGAGTACCGTTACCTATAACGAGAACGAGATCGAAGTATATAAAAATCCTCAGGCGGAAGAATTCCCTCTGATCGTCTATATGCTCGATAAGGATGGAAAAGCAGGTGCATATTATTTTGATCTTTCTTCACAGATGATCATGCCGTTCCGCGGAGATCTTGCTGCTCTTGTTGCGACACCTACTCCGGTTCCCACAGAGACACCGACACCTACTCCTACTCCGACATCGACGCCTACTCCGACGCCGTCGCCGACACCGGTTGCCAGAGACTCAAATTCCGGATTTAAGACAGCTACGATCCTTCTCGGTATTCTAAGTGCTGCGCTTCTTGCGGGGGTGATCTTCCTGATCGTTATGAGACAGAAAGACAGAAATGATCCGACGGGTCCGGATGATCCGGAAAACACGGAGAGTGAAGAGAACACCCCGGATGAGAAGAAGTCGAACGAGAATGAGGGAGACTATTACTATCAGTTCGGTGATGAGGATCCTCAGCCGCGCCGCCCGGGTGCAAAGCGCGCCGGTGAAAGTGACGAGCCGAAGGAAGAGCCGGTAGATACTGATGAGAAGAAGGAAGAACCGCTTCCTGATTTCCCGGAATTCCCGGAGAAGAAACCTGAGCCCGTCATCGAAGAACCGGTGATTCCGACTCCTTTGATCACGGTCGTTGATTCTGATACGGATAAAGGATCTTCTGATGAGAAGAAGGATGATTCTTCCGGCACAGAAGACAAGCAGGAACCGGATGAGGATGTTGCTGATGAGGCTTCTGAAGATGATTCTTCCGATGAATCTTCTGAGGATTCCGGTGACAGTGATGCCTCGGAGGACACTGAGGATAAGGAAGACGATGGCGAGATTTGAGATCATACCACCTGTTAAGGGATCAGTCCTTTCGATTCAGACGAAAAGGCTGATCCTTTCCGTATATAAACCGTCTGCCGCGCAGCCGGTCACGGATTATATTGTCCGGAACCGTAAGTTCCATAAGCCTTTCCAGCAGAGACACGGGGAGAGATACTACACGGTCTCCGAGCAGAGATCCTACCTGAAATCGGATCTTTCGATGTTTAACAGGAATACACAGGTGGCATTTTGGATCACGCTTCCTGAGGAACCCGAGCGGATCATCGGAAGGCTGTCGTTTTATAGCTTGATCGGAGGTGCGATGAACTCCTGTTTTGTCGGATATCACCTGGATGAGTTATGTCAGGGGCAGGGATATATGAGTGAGGCGCTCCTGGCCGGGTGTGATTTTATGTTTAAGTTTTATCGCCTTCACAGGATCGAAGCGGATATCCTTCCGACGAATGAAAGGTCTCTTGCCTGTGCCGGAAGATGCGGTTTTGTGAAAATGGGGTATAACGAGAAATTCATGGAGATCGACGGAGAGTACCGGGACCATGTAATGATGGTAAGGCTGAATCCAGAGGTTGAAATGTAATGACAATGTAATAATCATTTGCAATTATTCCAAAAGAATGGTGTACTATTAAATTAAGTGAAATTATGAGCAAGAAGGAGCGTGTCCTATGAAACGATCTTCCATTATTGTAAAAGCACTGGCCTTCGCCATGGTATCTTCCGTGGTATTTGTATCCGGCTGCGGCAGCAAGAAGAAGGCTGAAGTAACAACGGAGACCACAGAACAGACAACGGAGACAACTCCGATGGTCACTGTTCCGCCTACGACAACGGAGACAACGCTCCAGGAGTATGGCATGTCGATTGCTCCGAATGATATTCAGGTCACTTGGAAAGAAGATGCTATGGAAGCAAAGGTTATGTATGTTTCCGGTATCAAATCATATCTTAAAGTCAGAAAAGGACCGGGTACGGATGACTCGAAGTATCCTGTCGTTTCCAAACTGCCGAACGGCGCTGAGGTCATGGTCGTTGCCAAGACGGATAACGGCTGGTATAAGACTCAGGAAGGATTCTATGTGTCTTCTGAATTCATCAAGGATACAAAGCCGGCCTGACAGTTTTGAAATATCTTTTCAGTTTTCAAAATTCGTTATAGACAACTCGACTTTCGTGTAGTATTATATCAAGGCAAGTTTGATAAAGACTATGCGGAAGCACCGTGCGGGTGTAGTTCAATGGTAGAACTCCAGCCTTCCAAGCTGATCACGTGGGTTCGATTCCCATCACCCGCTCCATGAATGACGATCCTTGTGGTCGTCATTCTTACTAGCGTGGGTCCATAGCTCAGCTGGATAGAGCAACAGCCTTCTAAGCTGTGGGCCGGAGGTTCGAATCCCCCTGGGCTCACCACAATAAAGACCATCTCCGAAAAGGATCGATGGTCTTTTTGTTTGTCCGGACGTTTTTTTTAGTCTAAAATCCGTGAAAAATCGACAAAGCTTCAAAATTTGGTAGTATTTGTCGATGAGTACCACATGATATTGTGGTATAATTTTATGGATTATAAATTGGAGAGGTTATATATATGCCAGGCAAGTCTTCGTATGGTAACGATACCATCACCGCACTTAAGGGTGCGGATCGTGTGCGTAAACGCCCCGGTGTCATCTTTGGTTCAGATGGACTGGAGGGCTGTGAGCACTCGTTTTTTGAGATCTTAAGTAACTCGATCGATGAGGCGAGAGAAGGATATGGCGATAAGATCGAGGTCGTCCGCTATAAAGACGGTTCGATCTCTGTCGAGGACTTCGGTCGTGGTATTCCGCTGGATTATAACTCCAAGGAACAGCGTTTTAACTGGGAACTCGTTTATTGTGAGCTTTATGCAGGCGGTAAGTATAACAATGACACCGGTGAGAGCTATGAGTTCAGCCTCGGCTTAAATGGTCTCGGTGCCTGTGCGACCCAGTATTCGTCCGAGTATTTCGACGTTACTGTTTTCCGAGATGGTTTTAAGTATAATCTGCACTTCGAAAAAGGTGAGAATATCGGCGGTCTCCTCAAGGAACCAACGAGATTTAAGCGTACCGGTACGATCCAGAAGTGGAAGCCGGACAGAGAAGTTTTCACGGATATCAATATCCCTCTGGATGCTTTTCTTCAGATCCTGAAGCGTCAGGCAGTCGTTAACAGTGGTGTCACTTTCCTTCTGAAGGATGAAGAGAGCGGTGAAGAGTTTACTTTCTGCTATCCTTCCGGCATCGAAGGTTATGTTGCCGAGTTTAGCGGTGACAAGGGCCTTTCTTCTCCGGCATCTTTCGATGGCATGGGAAGAGGTAAGGATCGTGCGGATAAGCCGGAATATAAGGTCAAGTGCCAGGTGGCATTCTGCTTCAATAACGAGGTCAATGTCCTCGAGTATTACCATAACAGTAGTTTCCTTGAGCATGGCGGCGCTCCGGATAAGGCGGTAAGATCTGCTTTTACAGCTGAGATCGACAGACAGATCCGTGCCAGAGATAAGTATAAAGCCAATGAGAGCAAGATCGTGTTCCAGGACATCGCCGACAGCCTGATCCTCGTTACCAGTTCTTTTTCCACGCAGACGAGCTACGAGAACCAGACCAAGAAAGCGATCACGAATAAGTTTATCCAGGACTTTATGGCGGATCTGATCCGTCAGAAACTGGAAGTCTGGTTTATCGAGAATAAGCCCGAGGGTGACCGTGTCGTCGAGCAGATCCTGATCAATAAGAGATCCCGTGAGAATGCCGAGAAGACGCGTCTGAATGTCAAGAAGAAGCTCATGGGCAGTATCGATATCAATAACCGTGTAAAGAAGTTCGTCGATTGCAGAACGAAGGATGTCGAGCAGAGAGAGCTCTATATCGTAGAGGGTGACTCCGCTTTGGGTTCCTGTAAGATGGGCCGTGATGCCGAGTTCCAGGCGATCATGCCGGTAAGAGGTAAGATCCTTAACTGTCTGAAGGCGGACTATCCTACGATCTTTAAGTCCGAGATCATCACCGATCTTGTCAAGGTCCTCGGCTGCGGTGTGGAGATCCAGACCAAGCATAACAAGGATCTTTCTTCCTTTGACCTTTCACTCCTTCGCTGGAATAAGGTCATTATCTGTACCGATGCCGACGTCGATGGATTCCACATCCGTACACTGATCCTGGCGATGATCTTCCGCCTGATGCCTACGCTCATTAAAGAAGGAAAGGTATTTATCGCCGAATCACCGCTCTTTGAGATCACCTACAGAAATAAGGGTGAGGAGAAGACGATGTTCGCGTATAACGAGAAAGAGAAGGCGGAGATCCTGCAGAAGTATCCTGCCGAGAAGTGCACACTCCAGAGATCCAAGGGTCTTGGTGAGAATGAGCCGGAAATGATGTGGGAGACCACGATGAATCCTGTAACACGCCGCCTGATCAAGGTCGTCCCCGGTGACGAGCAGGCGACCATGGAGACATTTGAACTCCTGCTCGGTGACAATCTTGCGGGCAGAAAAGAACATATCGAGCGGGACGGACATCTGTATCTTGAGATGCTGGATGTTGACTGATCCGCCGGAAAGTAAGCAGAAGATTAACGATTGAAGGATATTGAGAATGGCTAGAAAAAGTAAAAACGACAGAAGCGAAGTACCGGAGAAGTCTTCCCTGAAGAACCAGTCCCAGGGACTTCCGCCGTCACCGCCGACACTGCAGGTGATCAACGATACCCTGGAGACAAACTTCATGCCGTATGCGATGAGTATCATCGTATCTCGTGCGATCCCGGAGATCGACGGTTTTAAGCCGTCACACAGAAAGCTCCTCTATACGATGTATAAGATGGGCCTTCTCAAGGGAAACAGAACGAAGTCCAGTAACGTCGTCGGCCAGACGATGAAGCTCAACCCGCACGGTGATATGGCGATCTATGAGACGATGGTCCGTCTTGCCAGAGGAAACGGTGCGCTCCTTCATCCGTATGTTGATTCAAAGGGTAACTTCGGTAAGCAGTACAGCAGAGATATGCAGTACGCGGCTCCGAGATATACGGAGGTGCGTCTTGAGAAGCTCTGTGAGGAGCTTTTCAAAGGCCTGGATAAGAATGCCGTAGATTTCGTCGATAACTATGACGGTACGATGAAGGAGCCGGTGCTTCTTCCGGCTACCTATCCGTCGATCCTGGTGAACAGCAATCAGGGTATTGCTGCCGGTATGGCTTCCAATATCTGTTCTTTTAACATCAGAGAAGTGTGTGAAGCGACGATCGCTTATATGAAGGACCCGTCTTCGGATATCCTGGAGATCATGCCTGCACCGGATTTCCCGGGCGGAGGTATCATTCTTTATGATGAATCCGCGATGCGCTCTATTTATGAAACGGGAAAAGGACCCGTACGCATCCGTTCGAAGTATTTTGCCGATAAGAAGAATAACCTCATCGAGGTCACAGAGATCCCTTATACCACGACAGCCGAAGCGGTCATCGATGAGATCACCGAGCTGGTCAAGTCCGGTAAGGTCAAGGAGATCAATGATGTCCGTGATGAGACAGACCTCGATGGATTGAAGATCTGTATCGAGTGCAAGAGAGGTACTGATCTTGATGCACTGATGACAAAGCTCTTCCGCTTTACGAAGCTAGAAGATGTATTCTCCTGTAATTTCAATGTCCTGATCAACGGATATCCGAGAGTTATGGGAGTCACTCAGCTTCTTGCCGAGTGGATCGTATGGAGAAGGACCTGCCAGAAGAGAGAAGTCGTCTATGAGATGGATAAGAAGAAAGATAAGCTCCATCTCCTCGACGGTCTCGCCAGGATCCTTCTGGATATCGATAAGGCTATCGCCATTATCCGTAATACAGAGCTCGAGGCTGACGTAGTTCCGAACCTCATGAAAGGCTTTGATATCGACAGTCTCCAGGCTGAATATGTCGCTGAGATCAAACTCCGTAATATCAACCGTCAGTATATTCTGAACCGTACGGCGGACAGAGAGAATCTGTCAAAAGAGATCAAGGATCTCGAAGATATCATCAGAAAACCGGAGCGTCTGGATGCCCTGATCATCAAGGCACTGGAGAATGTGGCGAAGAACTACGGTCAGGAAAGAAGGACCGAGCTTCTGCGTGCGGAAGAGGCGGCTACATTTAATGATTCGAATATGATCGAGGATTACCGTCTGAAGCTCTTCCTCTCCGAACACGGATACATCAAGAAGATTGCACTTACTTCGCTTCGTAATGCCGGTGATCTCAAGATCAAGGAAGATGACACGATCATGATGGAGCTTGAGGGTACGAACAAATCCGAGATCCTTTTCTTCTCGGATAAGGCAAACTGCTATAAGGTAAAGGGATTTGAACTTCCGGATACAAAGCCGAGTGAGTACGGCGGATATCTTCCGAACCTGCTTTCTATGGAAGATGGAGAGAAGATCATATTCATGCATGTGGCGGATGATTTCAAGGGAAATGTACTCTTTGCCTTTGAGAACGGCAAGATCAGTAAGATCCCGATGTCTGCCTATGAGACCAAGCAGAACAGAAAGAAACTTATCCATGCATATAGCGATCTTTCACCGATCGTAAGTATTCACTTCCTGCCGGAAGACATCACGATGGCGGCTTTTTCCAATCTTAGAAAAGCGATCGTCTTTGATACATCCCTGATCCCGCTGAAAACGACACGTTCCTCGCAGGGCGTTCAGGTCCTGACCAGTAAGCGCGGAAGTGTCATGACGGAGGTCAAACGCCTCGAAGATACGGGCTTTACGGATCCGGAATATTATCGCGTAAGAAGACTTCCTGCCATCGGATATTATCTTAAGGAAGAAACGATCGAGGATAGACAGTTGACACTTGGCGATCTGTGATTCATGATGGAGTGCAGCGAAGAAGAAGGAGAATCCTGACACATGATGGAATTCGGCGGACACTCTGTCTCGGTGGATAAACCCAGATCGATGGGGATGTGGATATTGATCGGACTTGGAATTGCAAGTCTTGTTGCCATGTTCGCCATTATGATGTTTGTCACCAAGGATTCCAGACGGCTTGCCGGTGTTATTCCGGATTTTAACGAAGCACTCGATAAGCACGACTATGCGAAGGCTCTTTCCATGTATCGTGATATGAATGACGCGATCATCAACCGTGATCCGGGTGATGACCGGGACCTTTCAGACGAGTATGAGATCCTTACGCAGATGGAAGCAAGAGTAAATGAACGTGTCATCCTGATCGAGGAAAAGATCCGAAATGAACGCTATACTCCGACAAATGATGATATCGCCTTTTTAGAGGGCTTAAGTGAGCTTACCGGCGCCAGGATGACGAACTGGCTGACCGGACTTTGCGAAGAGTTTCTTCTCGGAACTATCGAAAAACCGACTCTGATGTTCATCTTTGATCAGCTCGAGGGTCTGAGTAATCTGTCTGCGGCGGCAAGGCCTCTGCGCACGGAGATCGACCAGATCGAGCTTTCCCGAGGCGACGTGCAGAGCGCGGAGACTCTTTATGCCAACGGAGAATATATCGAGGCTGTAAAATACTACGAATATGTTATTTCCACGTCGCAAGGATTTGTAAATGAGTTCGCGAATAAACGTCTCGAAGACTGTAAGAAAGACATGTATCAGCCGATGATGATGCGTGCGGACAAGATGCTGGCGAATTTCCAGTACTATTCGGCGGAGACGCTGCTTTCGGATCTTGCCAGAATATTCCCGGAAGATCAGATCATCCAATCAAATCTCTTTATGGCTACGTCCCATACTTCACCGGTAGCAGCATATACAGGTCCTGTCGAAGTTGTCTGTGTAAAGCCGCTTATCGCGGATACGACGTTGGCATTTGAGACAAATTATGTATCTTCCACAGATGCTTACTACATCACTGTGGCTGAGTTTAAGGCGATTCTTCAGAGTCTGTATGCCAAGGGATACTGCCTTATCGATCCGACATCGATGGCGGATCTTTCCAATACCGGATTTGTCACGACGAAAGAAGTCGTGGTACCCGAGGGGAAAAAGCCGCTGGTCATTATTCTGGAGGACTTTTCCTATACAGCTACCAGAGAGAAGGTCGGTATGTGCAGAAGACTGGTGCTGAATGATGTCGGCCAGGTCTGCGGTGAGTATGTAAGTGACAGCGGACAGACGGTCGTCAGCAGAAACAGCGAAGCCATCGGTATTCTGGATGCTTTTGTGGAAGAACATCCTGACTTTTCCTATAACGGTGTCAAGGGTGTCATCTCGCTTACCGGATATCAGTCCGTTTTCGGATATGTAACTGATATGGACCAGGTCGATGACCGAAATGCCGCACTCGAGTCCGCGGGTCTTCCGACGATCGATCCGACAGATAAGGATATCGAGACGAACCGTGCAACAGCTGTAGCGATCTCCGAGAAGCTAAAAGAATCCGGCTGGATCATGGCTTCCTCCACATATGGATTTATTAACGCCAATCACTGTGAGATCGAAACGATCCGCAATGATACGGAAAAATGGCTTGCACAGGTCGGCCAGATCACAGGCCCTGTTTCGATACTGGTGTATCCGAACGGAGACTTTATCCGGGGTTCTGATCCGCGCTGTGTGTACCTGAAAGACAAGGGATTCCGAATTTTCTTTGGCGCAGGACCTTCTCCGTATTATACTTATGGAGATAACTATCTGTATTTCGACCGGTGTATGCTGACAGGTGATACATTAAGAAATGTGGATTATTCGAGACTTTTTAAGAAGGAGGAAGTATATGATAGCAGCAGGAAGAAGAATGCGTAAACTGCATGCCGTACTCCTTTCCTTCGTATTGATCTTCAGTTTCCTGATCCCGGGATGTTCGAAACTCTTGCGGATGAATGCTGATACCCATGATTACACGGTCATACACAGTTCCCAGGATCTGTTTAAGATGATCTATGATACGTTATACCGGTTTGAAGAAGATGTTTATGTGGAGACTTCTTCATATGATGAGTTTATGACGTACTGGAATGACCTTGACCAGCAATTCGCGCTTCATTCGGCTTTCCGGGAAAGAGATATACAGATCTCCCGCCTGGAGAAAAAAGATGTCTGCCGTATACAGATGCATATGAAGTTTAATCCCTGCGGTCAGGCGATGCAGTATCTGTATGCGAAAAATGTCGAGGATTATCCGACAGAAGAAGCAAAACAGGTCGGTGAGGCATTACTGGCGATCAGAAATGAGATCATCACAGATGATATGACGGAAGAACAGAAGACAAAAAAGATCCATGATTATCTGATCATGAACTGTGCGTATGCCCTGGATATGGACGCGTACACATATAATGACACGAAATCTCTGGTCAATAATGGTCTTTCGCAGTGTCAGGGCTATTCGGAGGCATTTACGGCACTTTGCCTTCTGAGCGGTCTGGAGAGCCATGTGATCTCTGGAAACTCCACCTTCGGATATGGCGAGGGTGCCCATGCATGGTGCCAGGTGAAGGTCGACTATATCTGGTATCACGTCGATGTTACCTGGGATGATCCGATCCCGGACCAGAATGGCGCGATCCGCTATGATTTCTACTTAAAGGGAGATAGCATGATGAAGCAGACTCACGAGTGGTGTCCGTATTTTGAGGAGTGCTACATCGATTATCCGCTGTAAAGTTTAAATATTGTATTACGAAAATGTGATATTTATTTTTTTTGCTAGACGAAAAAAAACTATAACACTATAATAGCATTAGGTCATTATGGAGGTATCAGAGATGGCGAAAATTGATAAGCTAAACGACTTTATCGTAGAAGAACAGATCATTTGGCAGGATAAAAAGAGAATCCTCGGCATGCCAATCTCTTTTACAAAATATTCATTCAGCGAGAACCGTCTGTTTATTCAGCGAGGCTTTTTTAAGTCGGTGAAGGATGAACTTCTGATGTACCGTATTTTGGATGTTCGTCTTAAGAAGTCCTTCGGACAGCGTCTCTTCCGTGTGGGAACGATCGAGCTCTCCACAGCAGATAAGACAACACCGATCATTCTTCTTGAGAATATTAAGAATCCTGACCGTACCCGTGACGCGCTCAGTGCGATCGCTGAGAAAGAACGTGACGAGAAGCGTGTTCTTGGTAAGGAAATGTTTGGTGCCATGAACGACGGTTCGGTCGCAAACGATGCATTCATTGACTAATAGGATATCAGCATAAAAACCAAAGCAGCATCGGTACCCGCCGATGTTGCTTGTTAAGGGGATATAGAGTGGAAACCAGACTGGACAGATATGAAGGTGCTCGCGAGAAAAAACTCGAGCAGTTAAAGCAGCTGATCAAGGAATCGAATTATATTGTTTTCCTTGGCGGCGCGGGTGTGTCCACGGAAAGCGGTATTCCTGATTTCAGATCCGGAGAAGGTATTTTTAATCAGGAGAGCGGACTTTCTTACCGTCCTGTCGATATCATCAGCCACTCTTTTTTTGAAGCGCATCCGGAAGAATTCTTCGATTTTTACAGAAGAAAACTCTGTTATCCGAAGGCCCGTCCGAATAAGGCGCACCGTGCCCTCGTCCGCCTTGAGAAACAGGGCAAACTGAAGGCAACTATCACTCAGAATATCGATAATCTGCATCAGATGGCCGGAAGTACGACAACGATCGAACTTCATGGATCTGTTTTCCGTAATTACTGCACAGAATGCGGTGAGAAATATGATCTGGACTTCATCTTGAAGTCGAAGGGTGTCCCGCACTGTACGAAGTGCGGTGGTATCGTCCGTCCTGATGTCGTTCTTTACGAAGAACATCTCGAGCATGAGAATATCGATAAGGCGGTAAAAGCGATAAAGAAAGCTGATCTTCTGATCATCGGCGGTACTTCGCTGACGGTATATCCTGCGGCGACATTTGCCCAGTTCCTTAAGAGCGATCGTGTGGTTATTATCAATAAGAGCTCCACGTATCTTGATCTTCAGGCAATGCTGACGATCCATGACAGTATCGGAACGGTTCTGGATACAGTCATTTCCAAATATATCCCGAAGAAAAAAGCGGCAACGGCGAAGAAGACTTCCGCTTCTAAGAAGACTACGGCCCAAAAGACGGCGGGAACTTCCAAGAAAACTACCGCTAAGAAACCTGCTTCCAAAGAAACATCGTCTTCCAAAAAGCCTGCAGCAGCAAAGAAGCCGGCTTCCAAAACGACTTCCGGAAAAAAGACAGGGACAAAAAAGAAAGACTGATCATTGAATGAGCGAAAAAACGGAAAAAAGGAATGCTGATCTGGATCTGAGAAGTTCCGATCTTGATCAGGAATTGAAAGTAATTCAGGAAAAAACCGGGCACCTTGCGAACCTTCGTGGTATTTCATTTATAGGTGTGCTGGTTTTTATTATTCTATTCATTGCAAGACAGGAGAAGATCCCTTTTGCCATCGGCGCGGGTGTTTTTCTTTTAGGGTTTATTGTTTTCGTGATCCGGCATGGTGCGCTTAAAGCCCAGGCGAAGAGGGTAGCGATGCTGCGTGAGATCCACGACCAGTATATTGCCAGAACACGCCACGATTTCTCGAAACTTCCGGATGACGGTTCTGATCTTGCAATCGAGAAACACCCGTTTTCCGGCGATCTCGATCTGTTCGGGAAAAAGTCTCTTTTCCAGCTGATCTCGGTGGCCCATACGGGTTATGGAAGAAGGCAGTTGCAAAAGTGGCTCCTGACTGCAGCTTCCGAGGAGATGGATCTTAATGAGATCAAAGCCCGTCAAAAGGCGGTCGGGGAGCTCTCCGGACAGCTAAAGCTCCTGGAAGAACTGGAAGCCTGCACGAAAATGAATGTGAAGAAAAAGGCTTCTCCGCAGGCACTTCTGGCATTTATCGCTTCAGAGGTCGCAACCGCCGGAAAAACAATGCACCTTCTTCGTATCGTGAATACGGTGCTTCTCTGGATCACGTTTATCGTCGCGCTTTTTCTTAAAGGGTACGCTTTCTTCGTACCGCTCTTTTTCCTTGCGGTCCAGCTCTTCCTTATGGTATTCAGCTATAAAGCCAATGACATGACATTTTCGCTGGTGGAAAAGTTTTACCCGGAGCTTCGCGCATATTCCAACATCTTTACCTCTCTTGAAAATGTAGAAGTAGAGGCGGAGTATCTGAAGACGATCAAGAAGAGACTATACGGTGAAACAGGAGATGACGGTGAGAAACGCTCTGCATCCAACCAGCTCTATGCGCTTTATAAGATCTGCCTTTTTATCCAGGCAAGGATGCAGCCGCTTCTTTATTTTGTGCTGAATATCGTGGCTCCTTTTGATGAGATCCTTCTTTCTCTTCTTGAAAGATGGAGAAGAAGATCCGGTAAGAGTATTCCGGATAAACTAATGGCGATCGGAGAGTGGGAAGCACTTATGAGTCTTGCCACCATGCAGACGATATATCCGGATGGTGCTTTTGCAGAAATAGAAGATACACATACGCCGTTCTTCGAGGCGAAGGGGATCGGACATCCCCTGATCTCGGAAGAAACGCTGGTCCGTAATGATTTTTCACTAGAGAAAGGCTGTGCTATGATCACCGGATCAAATATGTCCGGTAAGACGACTCTTCTTCGTACAGTCGGTATAAATACTGTTCTGGCATTCTCCGGAACCGTGTGTCCCGCATCTTCTCTGAAGCTTTCTCTGATGAATATCGGAGCGTCGATGAGGATCGAGGATAATCTTGGAGAGGGTGTCTCGACCTTCTATGCGGAGCTTGTTAAGATCGAGCGTATCGTAAAGATCGCAGACAGCGGAAGACCGCTTCTTTTCCTGATCGACGAGATCTTCCGCGGGACGAACTCGAAAGACCGTACAGATGGCGCCTGGACAGTTCTTAAGAAGCTTCATAAACCATCTATTATCGGTATGATGTCCACGCATGACTATGAGCTCTGCAAGATGAACGGAAATGGTGAAGTGGATCTCGTGTATTACCACTTTTCTGAATATTACGATGATGACGGCTTGCATTTTGATTATCTTTTGAAAAATGGTATGTCCACTGAAACAAATGCGAAATATCTAATGAAATTGGTCGGAATCACGGATTGATTTATACTCCCGGTAGCTTGCAATTATGCAAGAAAATGGTACAATGGTTGCAAAATTGTTTGAACGAGGTATTGATATGGACTCCTATACGCAGAAGATGAACTTTTTTGGTAATACTGATCCTGAGCAGTTGGTTGCCAAGTATGGGTCGCCGCTTTTCGTATATAACGAAGACATTCTCAGAAGACAGATGAAAAGAGTTGCAGGTCTCCTGCCGAACCATCGCTTTACCTCTAACTTCTCTATCAAGACGAATTCAAATCTTTCGATCCTGAAGATGGCTTTTGAAGAAGGCCTGAATGCGGATGCGATGAGCCCGGGTGAGATCTATGCGCTGAAAAAAGCCGGATTTCCGAGTGAGAGGATCTTCTATGTGTCTAATAATGTTTCGGAAGAAGAGATGCAGTATGCGATCGATGAGGGCGTGATCGTCAGTGTGGACAGCCTTTCCCAGCTGGAGATGTTCGGAAGACTGAATCGTGGCGGCAGGCTTTCTGTCCGCATTAATCCCGGTGTTGGTGCCGGTCACCACGACAAGGTAGTAACAGCCGGAAAGAAGACCAAGTTCGGTGTGGCTGCCCAGGATATCGAGAAGATCCATGATATTGCAGCAAAGTATGATCTTCATATCATCGGCCTTAATCAGCATATCGGTTCACTCTTTATGGACTATAAGCCTTTCCTGGAGGCTTGCCGCAACTTCCTGCACTATGCGGAAGAGTTTGATGAACTGGAATTTCTGGATTTCGGAGGTGGTTTTGGTACTCCGTATCATAAGCTTGCGGATGAGCAGGAGTTTGATATCGAGACCTTTAAGAAAGAACTTGATGCACTTCTTACCGAGTGGAAGAAGACAAGCGGCAGAGATGTTCTCTTTAAGACAGAACCCGGCCGTTATATCGTAGCGGAAAGCGGTGTGCTGCTCGGACGTGTGCACTCTGTGAAGGAAAACTACGGCCATAAGTATGTCGGTACAGATATCGGCATGAATGTTCTGATACGCCCGGAACTCTATGATTCCTGGCACGATGTGGAGATCTACCGTGATGGGAAACCGGTTGCGGGAGGCGAGAAAGAGACCTATTCTGTCGTAGGAAATATCTGTGAGAGCGGAGATATCGTAGCGAAGGACCGTGAGCTTCCGGTCACACATGAGCATGATGTGGTATGTGTCCTTGATGCCGGCGCTTACGGCTTTTCCATGAGTTCGAATTATAACAACCGTCTGCGTCCCGCAGAGGTCCTGATCCATAGTGACGGAAGTGATTCCCTGATCAGAAGAAGAGAGACTCTCGACGATCTGATGCGCTGCTTTGACATCTGATCATCCACTTTCTTTAATAAACACTCTCAAAATCTCTTGTTACATCGCCTTTAATAAACTATAATAAATTATAAGGCAAACTGTCTGGGGGTGTTTATGGCTGATTTTGCTGAGATATTACAAGCATATAGTTCACTTGCCGTGGACTATTCCGCATTTTTTGAGTTAGGCGATCCGGGACTTCTGAATTCCCTGGTCGATTATATTGTCGAGCAAGAAAAGACTGTCTTTGTAAGTAAGTCTTTTAAAGTTCTGCATGAATGCGTTTTACGTGCGAATAATCCGAATGAGAAAGCCATATACAGTTCTATGAAGAATGCGATGCGTTCTCTGGTGGAGTCGAAGCTTCTTCGCGCCAGTAAGAGTGCGTCTTGCGTTGGTTTTTTCCTCGAACACCTCGGAAATGAAGATGAGTGCCTCTTCATCGGCAGAAACGGTAACGCTTTTGCACGCCTTCGTAATATCAATGCCCAGGGAAAATGTGCGGTATTTGTTGTGAACCGCGGCCGCATCAAGTTCTATTCTTCTTTGTCGGAATGTCTTTCGGCAGAAGAGGGCTATACAGTCAATCCTATCTCCGGAAACAGCGATTTTATCGCAAGTGATAACTATTTCAGCGTGGGAGATATCCTCTGCACGGATGACGGAGAGGAGATCACACTGACGTCTTTGATCAGCACAGGCGCAGAGGGTCTTGTATTCTGTACGCAGCATGATAAATGGGTCGCAAAAGTATATCACCGCGGAGGAATCACCCCGCTCCGCTGGTATAAATTGATGAAGATGAGATCTCTCGATCTGGAAGCAGATAATATCTGCTGGCCGTGCCGCCTCCTGTTCTCGAGAAATCATATTCCGGTCGGATATATGATGCGTAAGGCTTCCGGCACCACGATCAGCCGTGCTTTTGACGGACCGGACGCGATGGAGAAGTATTTCCCCGCATGGTCGCGTCTTCAGGTCGTAGAGGCTTCGCTTTCATTCCTGTATGTGATGGAATATCTGCATTTGCACGGTGTCCTTGTCGGAGATATTCAGCTGAAGAATGCCATGATCGAAAATGAGGATCACCTGTTCCTGATCGATATGGACAGTGTGCAGTATCAGGATCTCCCGTGTCCTGTAGGAACGGAGGAGTTTACCCGTCCTGAACTGTGGGGGAAGTCGTTCGTTACTTTCCTGCGCCGTCCTCAGGATGAAGACTATTCTATCTCTATCCTCGTATTCTCGATGCTTTTCTGTGGCCAGCACCCCTACGCCCAGAGAAACGGACTTGAGATGTTAAGAGACGAGATGGAAGCACATTCCTTCCCGTATACGGTGGATGATTCCGAAAATGAGAGGATCCCGTATGGCGGATATGACAAGATCTGGGATGCGCTCACTCCGACACTGAAAGATATGTTTGTCCGTGCATTTGCCGAAGGAGAGCTCTTCGATTCTCTCGAGTGGGCGTGCGCGATCCAGGAATACAGAGATAAGCTCGTCGCTCATGAGTATGAGGATGAAGAAGTGTATCGTGTATTCCCGTACTATGTGAAAGAAGTTGCCGCACCTGTAAAGCGTACCGGAAAAATGAGTATCCGTGAGGCGATCATGAATTCGAACATGAATTCTGAAGAAGCCAGAAATCAGTATGCCCGCCAGATCCCTACCGGACAGCAGGCGGCCAATGAACAGGCGAAGAAGAGAGTCGAGCCCAGTCATCCGTCTTTTAAAGGTTCGACCCAGCCCCCGCCGAGCAGAGCGATCAAGCCGCCGACGAACCAGCCTTCGCAGGCAAGTGCTCTGGTAAACAGAATGAATGCCATGTCAGGAAGCGCCGAGAAGCGGGCGGAGAATGAAGCTAAAAAGGAAGATGCACCTGCACCATCGCCGAGAAAATCCGGATTTGGAAGATTCTTCGGCAATAGACATAACTGATCCTGAAAAGGTGATGTATTGGAGGAAATAGTATGAGTAATGAAGTTGGTGGTTTTTCAAAATCTGATTTCGGAAGCAGCACGAGAAGAAGACTTCCGATCTGTTTCTGTCTGGATATCAGCGGTTCGATGACCGGTTACCCGATCGAGCAGCTCAATGATGGTCTTCAGAGCTTTTTTGCATCGATCAGAGATAATGAGGAGACAAAGTCATCTGCGGATATCGCCATTATTACATTCGGCGGTTCGGTAGATATCTTCCTTCCGTTCGGAAAGAGCGGGCAGGATTCTTCGATCCCGCGTCTTCAGGCAACAACGAGCCTTACACCGATCGGTGAGGGAATCCTCACGGCCCTCGAGCTTCTCAATGCGAGAAAAGAAGGCTACAAAGAGATGGGCATCAAGTACTATCAGCCGTGGCTGGTCGTTATTACCGATGGCGCACCTCAGGGACCGAATGCCTTAGAGAATATGGAGAAAGCAATCGAAGCCGTCCGTGAGCTGGAAGATAATGATAAACTGGTCGTCTTTAATATCGGTGTAGGAAGCAGCGCTGACTTCCCGATGCTCCAGCGTCTCTCCGGAAAAAGAGAGAAGCCGATCTCCATCAGTACTGCCCAGTTCGGTAAGCTCTTCGCGTTCCTCGGATCAAGTAGTTCTTCCGTTGTTTCGAACAGCATGAGCAATGACGCTCTTTATAACCTCAATACCGAACCGGAAGGGAATGCCATGGCCATGGATGATTTCTTCAAAGCTATTCAGGAGAGCCAGTGACCGATGACAGATCCCGTACTTGTTAATGTTTCGCTGATAGGAAATAAGCATATCAACAGGGGAACTCCCTGCGAGGATGCATCCTGCACTCTCTCAAGAAATGGTGTTTCCGTCGTATGTGTATCGGACGGCGCCGGCGGTTCGAAGTACACGCACGCACGTTTTGGCTCCCAGTGTGCGGTTGACTGCATCGCGAATCTCCTGTGTGATCATTTTGATGCTTTCTACTTTGAAAACAGGGAGAGCCTGTCAAGAAGCCTTCTGGTGACAGCCGTTCATTCTTCGATGGCGGATCTTCTGGTCGAGCATCAGCTCGATGGCCTTGAAAGACTGTCATGTACGCTTCTTTTCGTAGCGGTGAAGGGTGACCTCGTTCTGGCGGGACATATCGGAGACGGCCTGATCTGCCGTGTATCATCTCACGGAGTATCTCCGCTGACACTTCCTTCCAATGGAGAGAATGCGTCTTCCACCTATTTCATCACGTTCCCGAATGCGCAGGAATATCTCCGTTTCATTCGTACCACTACGGATGAGACGCATGCTTTTGTACTGATGTCGGATGGTGTGGAGGAGATGGTCTATGATTCTTCCACGCAGCTTGTACGTCCTGTGGTTGCCCGCCTTGCCGAGCTTGCTTCCAAGGGAAAAGAACAGGCGGAAGAAGAACTTGCGGCAACGATCAAGGAATTCGTGATCGGTGCCGGACAGAATACCGATGATGCATCGGTAGGTATTCTGTATCTTCCGGAGACGGATGCGCCTGATTTCTCTTCTATGAAGGATGCAAAAGCGAAATTCCAGAGAAATCACGAAGATACGATCCGTGCCGTGCAGATGGAATGGATACCGAAGGTCAAGCACGCGCAGGAGATCCTATCCGCATTAAGCAGCGGTAAACCGTTACCGCCTTCTGGTGCAGCTCCTTCCGAGGATGAGCCGGAAGAGAAAAAAGAGACGAAAACTATGCCTTCGACAGAACCCTCTGAACAAAAAGAGGAGAAACCGCAGGCTCCGAAGGGAAAAGAAGAAATAGCCGCAAAGCCCGAAGTGCAGGAACCTTCTTCGAAAATCACACCGAAAATGGTCCCGCTGTGGGCATTCCTTCTTATGTGCGGTGCTTTTGTAGTGACGCTTATTATACTGATTTTATATCTGATCTGATTTGGGGGATGGATCATGAGTGAAGAGAAAAAACAGAAAAAGTATCAGTTCGAATCTAAGATCAAGTTGCCGGATATGCAGGAGATCTTAGAGGCTGCTTCGGATTTTACACCGCCTTCCGCAAAGAAACTGGAAGTAAAGAATGTTGAGCAGGATCAGGAAAAGAAGCGTGTTATGGATCTTGCCCAGAAGCCGCATCTTTCGCCTGAACAGGAACAGCTCCAGCGTCTCGGACTTGCGGTTGCCAATGAAGAGATCCGCCGCGCGCAGGAGAAAGAACGTCAGCGTGCTGAGGAGCTTCGCCGTCTGTGCCGTGAGCGTGAAGAACTCGCAAAGAAGAAGGAAGAAGAGGAGCAGAAGGCTGCTGCCGAAGAGATGAAGAAAGCGATCCAGGCTGCCAAGGAAAAGGCGCAGGCCAGAAAAGATGCCGCATCTGCGGAAGAAGCCCAGAAAGAGGCAGAAAGAGAAGCGGCTCAAGCTGAAGAAGAGCTTTCTATCGATGAACAGATCGATCGCATGGCCTTTCCAGAGACAGAAAATAAGATGCCTCCGATCGCCGCTAAGACGGATGCAGAGACTTCAGATACGGATGAAGAGACGATGGTGGACATCTCCGATCTTGCGATGAATCCGTTTGAGGATCGCCCGATCATGAAGCATATCAAGGAGAAAGAGGCCTTTAAAGAGACCATCCTGGAAGATGACTATAAGGAGAAGATGGATCTTCGTGAAGATACTTCTGAATCTGTAGATGAGGACTTCCTGGACTTCTGATCCTTCCTGTTATCAGTAAAGAGAGAAATAAAGTAAGATAAGATATGCGCCCTCAATCATGATATGAATGAGGGTGAATCTTTCTGTGACCATCTGATTCGGCCATTTCCACTCTTTTCTGCAGTGGTCGTGCAAAGGAGTTCTGATCTTGCTCATGAACTTTTTCTTCGTAATGCGGCATACTGCGAGCTTAAAGAGAGAGGAACCGCCGTCAAGAACGAGCGGCAGGCAGATGATGATATATGAAAGAGGATTGCCTGTTGCCATTGCGAAGAACGCAAGGAAAACACCGATCGCCTGAGATCCCGAGTCACCCATGAGAAGTGTGCTCGGATGGCAGTTATACCAGAGATAAACGAGAAGAACGATGCAAAGATAAAGCATGACGTTGTTCATCATGGAGAAGCGGTGTGTCATGATGCTCATGGCAAAGAATGTCACGGTGGAAACCATGGTAAGGTTGCCGCACAGGCCATCGACACCATCAGAGGCATTGGCAAAATTGATAGATACCCAGACGAGAACGGAAGCCAGGAAGATATAAAGCGGCTGCGGGATCTCGATCGTGGTCTTTAAAAAGAATACGTCGATCTCGAGAGGAAACAGGAAAGATGCCAGTGTACCGGAAGCAACAGCGATAATAACGTCGGTCAGTCCTTTTTTGGTCGCGGACCACGGATTCTTGTCATCTAAGTAACCGCAGATCATCGCGGCCATCGCGCAGGCATAAAGAAGCGCATACTGCCAGGTGACATGGGAAAAGAGACCGACACCTACGAACATGCAGGAAATAAAGATCACGCCGGCAGAGGTCGGCTTACCTTTAGCAGAAGCACCATCTACGGCAAAAGCTCTTCCTCCGTCGGAAGGAAGCCTCTTATTCTGATGCCGGATCGAAAGGAATGTGAAGATCAGGGTAAAGAATGGCCCGATCAAATACATGTATCTCGTATCAAATAAATAGGCAAACATAAAAAGCCCCCTGTTTCCTTCAATTCAAATTAGAACCTATGATATCACAAAAGCTGATTATATAGTATAATATACGGACGAATGTTATTGAAAAGAAAAGAATGAAGAAGGATAGGTGTTGAAATCATGGATTTTAGACAGGCCGTGGCAAAGAAAGTATCGGAATTGACGGATTTGGATCTGGAGACCGTAAACCGTCTGATCGAGATCCCTCCGCAGGAAGATATGGGAGATTTTGCATTCCCGTGCTTCGCTCTTGCTAAAACGATGCGAAAAGCACCGAACATGATCGCATCTGATCTGGCTTCCAGTGATAAACTTCAGGAATCCTGGCTGTCCAAAGTGGAGGCAAAAGGACCGTATCTGAACTTCTTTGTGGATAGAGGTGCTTTTGCCAATGAGATCGTATCGGAAGTCCTTACGAAGGGAACATCTTTCGGTCAGTCGGAGGAAGGTGCCGGCAAGACCGTAATCGTCGAGTTCAGTTCACCGAATATCGCCAAGCCGTTCCATGTCGGACATGCATTTACCACGATCCTCGGCCATTCTCTGTCCCGTATATATGAAAAACTCGGCTATAAAGTCGTACGTATGAACCACTTAGGTGACTACGGCACACAGTTCGGAAAGCTCATTACGGCATACCGTCTCTGGGGCGATGAGGCGGCTCTTGAGAAGGATCCGATCACGGAGCTTCTCCGTATCTATGTCAAGTTCCATGAAGAAGAGAAGAATGATCCGGAACTGACGACCTCCGCCAGAGAGAACTTCAAAAAGCTCGAAGAAGGCTGTGAAGAGGAAGTCGCGCTGTGGCAGAAGTTCCGTGATATGTCTCTCGTCGTTTTCGAACAGCTCTATAAGAGAATGGGCGTAACCTTTGATAACTATAACGGTGAGTCTTTCTATGCGAAGATGGCAGACCGGGTCGTCAGCATGCTCAAGGAGAAGAATCTCCTCGTAGAGAGCGAAGGCGCGCAGGTCGTCGATCTCGAAGAGTACGGCGTTCCGCCCTGCATCATCTTAAAGAGTGACGGAACCACGATCTATGGAACACGTGATATCGCAGCGATCCTGTATCGTGATGAGACATACCACTTCGATAAGAATATCTATGTCGTCGGTATTCCGCAGGCACTTCACTTCAAGCAGGTCTTCTCCACACTGAAGAAGGCGGGCTATGCGTGTGCGGATAAGTGCGAGCACGTCGGATTCGGTCTTGTAAAGTTCCAGAACATGAAGTTTTCTACCCGTGACGGAAATATCGTACTTCTCGAGGATCTCCTCAATGAGAGTGTTGCGAAGACATATGAGCTCATCAAGGCTAATGCGGAGACCAGAAACTCCGATATGTCCGATGAGGAACTGCGCGCGATCGCCGAAAAGGTCGGCCTCGGTGCTGTCATCTATACTTATGTGAAAGCCGGAAGAGAAAGAGATATCGTATTCTCCTGGGATACGATGCTTGATTTCGAAGGAGATACTGCACCTTATCTTATTTATACCTATGCACGTACACGTTCCATCCTGAGAAAAGCCAAAGAACAGGGATTCACACCGGCAGCATCCGGAAGTGATCTTCTGAATAAGCTCAGTGGTGATGAAGAGTTTGCCTGCGTCAAGACGATCGCGGATCTTCCGGATGCGATCAAGAAGGCGGCGGCCAGCAATGAACCGTTCATGGTATCCAGAGCAGTGGCTCAGATCGCAAGAAGCTTCAACCGTTTCTATAATAACTGCTCGATCCTCGGTGGCGACGATGCGGAATTAAAGACAGCAAGACTTGCACTCTGCGAGGCTGTCTGTGATGCGATCGAGGCGGGAACGTATCTTCTGGGTATCTCCGTAGTAGAGCAGATGTGATTCCACCTTCGGGTCAAATAGGAGTGTTTGGAAATGTCAGATGAAAATATGAAAATGCCGAAGTTCTCGGAGATCGAGTATGTCCGTCCTTCGGTGGAGCAGTTCCGTGAATGTGCGATGAGCACAAGATTAAAGCTGATGGCCGCAAGAGAAGCAGATGCGGCCGAGGCAGCCATTATGGCATTTCAGCGCGAAATGAGTGCTTTTGACACGGCATATACGATATGCATGATCCGCCATGACCTCGATACATCCGATCAATTCTGGAATGACGAGATGGATTTTTTTGATGAGAACTATCCTGTCATCTCAGATCTCTCCGCGACAGTCTATACGGCACTTCTTCACTCGGAGATCCGTCCGGAGCTCGAAGAGAAATTCGGTGAGATGATCTTCCGTAAGACACAGAACCAGCGCGAGATCGTGAATTCCGAAGTTCTCGAAGATCTTGCCGAGGAAAGTTCTCTGGAAAATGACTATAGCCAGATCCTCTCGGAAGCGGATATCGTCTTTAAGGGGACACATCATACGATTTCCACGATGACGCCGTTCCTCGAGTCAACGGATCGTGAGGAGAGAAAGAAAGCCCATAAAGCTGTGTCGGATTATTATGCCGGACAGAAAGCGAAATTTGACGAGATCTATGACAATATGGTCCGTATCCGTACGAGGATCGCGCATAAACTCGGTTTTTCCGACTTTGTCGGGCTCGGATACAAGCGTATGGAAAGATACGACTATGATCCGGCCAAAGTAAAAGAGTTTAGGGATAATGTGGTAAAGTACATCGTCCCGATCACATCCGAGATCAGAAGACTGCAGAAGAACCGCCTCGATCTGGATAAGCTCCTTTACTATGATCTGCCGTGTCTCTTCGTACATGGCAACCCGACACCGATCATCCCGGAGAAAGACTATTTCGAGACGGGATCCCGGATGTTTGCCAAGATGTTTGATAAGGAACCGAGTTTCTTCCAGGTACTCGGAGAGCACGATTTTATGGATCTTTTCTCCAGACAGAATAAGGCGACCGGCGGATACTGCGCCAGCCTTCTGGACTATGGAATCCCGTATATCCTTATGAATGCCAATCATACAGCCGATGATATAGCGACGATGGTACATGAGTCCGGTCACGCATATGCCGCACTCAGAAGTATCGACTCTTCCCAGTTTATCGAGTGCCTGTCACCGACACTGGAAGCCTGTGAGATCCATTCCACTGCGATGGAGTATATGACATATCCGTATATGGAGATGTTCTTCGGGGATAATGCGGATGCATACCGTCAGCAGCACATGACGCTGGCGATCCTGTTCCTTCCTTACGGATGTCTCGTGGATGAGTATCAGCATGTGGTATATAGCAATCCCGATATGACACCGGAGGAGCGTCATGCCGCCTGGAGAGAACTGGAGAAGAAGTATCAGCCGGACATCGACTATGATGGTGACGAGTTCTATGAGAAGGGCGGCGCCTGGATGAAGAAGGAACATATCTTTACTTCGCCGTTCTACTATATCGATTACTGTCTGGCGCAGGTATGCGCGCTTCAGATCTGGAGCATCTCCAGAAAGAACAGAAAGAAAGCAATGACGATCTACGAACATCTTTGTGCCGCCGGCGGAACCAGGACGCTGATCGACCTGGTGGAGTCCGCGGGATTGGAATCTCCATTCTCACTGGATGTGATGAAGAAGATCGCATATCAGGTATGTGATTATCTCGACCTATGAAACTGCCGGAAGCTTTTACATCCAGAATGCATAATTACTTTGAAGAGAAAGGCCGCCTTTCCGAGGAGGCCGATTTCTTTGCGTCTTATGAAAAAGAACCTGTACACGGTATAAGGTGGAACCGGTTAAAGATCAGTGAAGATTCCTACGAGCGCTATATGAAAGATATGGGCCTTCCGGCAAAGAAGGTCACCTGGTGTGACGGAGGATTCTATGCGCCGGATGTGTCACTGGGAAAAGATCCGTACTATCATGCCGGAGCGTACTATATTCAGGAACCGTCCGCGATGCTTCCCGCATCTGTACTCGGGACGAAGCCGGGAGAGTATGTACTTGATATGTGTGCCGCTCCCGGAGGAAAAGCGACACGTATTGCGGAAGATCTGAAAGGACAGGGACTTCTGATTGCAAATGAGATCAATGCCGAGCGTTCAAGAGCACTTCTTCGCAATCTGGAGCGCTGCGGTGCGGATAATGTTGTGATCCTGAATGAGGACCCGGCTCATATGGTCAAGTCTTTCCGTTCATTTTTCGATCGGATCATTATCGATGCGCCGTGTTCCGGAGAAGGCATGTTCCGAAGAGACCCGTTCGCACCGAAGAGCTGGGAGAAGTTCGGACCGTCCAGCTGTGTTCCGATCCAGAGCAATATCCTGGAGTATGCACATGAGATGATTCTGCCCGGAGGCAGCATCGTATATTCGACATGTACCTTCGGCGAAGCGGAGAATGAAGAGCGTATCCTGACATTCCTCTCCAATCATCCCGAATATGAGATCGTGCCGCATAGGGAACTTGCCGGTGTATCTCATGATGATATGGGAATGATGCGTATCTGGCCGCATAAGACGGAGGGAGAGGGACATTTCTGTGTGCATCTTCGAAAGAGATCTTCTGATGAAGAGCTTTCCGAAGACCTGAGAAAGACGACGAAGAATAAAGGATCCTCGCAGTTCGTCTTCGTGAAGGCAAGAGAGTGCTTCGAAAACTTCATGAAGGGACTTCTTACAGAGGAAGCATCTTCCGCTTATATGGACAGGATCCGTACCGACTTCGTCCTTCATAAAGATAAAGTACATATGCTGCCGGTGTCGGAAAAACTCTTTTCCGGACTGAAAGTGGTAAAGATGGGTGATTTTCCCGGAGAAATAAAAGAGACGGCAAAGGGGCGGACATTCATCCCCTCGCAGGCACTGGCGCTGGAGCTTCCGGTCGAAAAAATCCGCCCCTCGAGGTTCTTCTCATTAAAAAGATCGGACGAAAGACTTCTCCGCTATCTGCGCTGCGAGACGATCATGCTCGAAGAGCAGGAGACGGAGATGCTCGATCAGGGAGAATATGTCGTAGTTGCCGTCGAAGGACTGCCTCTCGGATTTGCGAAGGTCACCGGAGGAGTACTGAAGAATCTGTATCCGAAAGCATGGAGATTAATGTAATAAGGAGTGAATATATATGGAGCGTTTTCTGGTTGCAAGTAAGAATAAGGATAAGATCCATGAGATCAAGGAGATCCTGGACGGTTTCCCGTTTGAGATCATCGGTATGGAGAGCATCGGCATCCACACGGATATCGTCGAGGATGCGGATTCCTTCGAAGGGAATGCCCTGATCAAGGCAAGTACGATCCAAAAGCAGGTGGGCGGATATGTTATGGCGGACGATTCCGGTCTTTGCATCGACGCACTCGATGGTGCTCCCGGTATCTATTCCTCACGTTTTTGCGGAGAAGACTCTACCTATCAGGAGAAGTTCGAGAAGATCTGGGAGATGCTCAAAGGTGTCCCGAAGGATAAGTGGACAGCTCACTTTGTCTGTGCGATCGCTGTCGTACGTCCGGATGGCTCTCATTTTGTGGTGAAAGAGCAGTGTGATGGTGTTCTTCTTGATTCTCCGAGAGGGGAGAATGGTTTCGGCTATGACCCGATCTTCTTTGTTCCCGAGATCGGAAAGACGACGGCTGAGATCTCCGATGAGGAGAAGAATGCGATCAGTCACCGTGGAAAGGCTCTGCGCTCGATGCTTGCCATTTTAAAAGAGTCGTGATATACTTTCTGTCATGCACAAGTGTTCACGTGCTGTGGACACTTTCTCGCAAATAATCTACTCCGATAAGAGGACGGATATGTCTGAAAGTAACGATTATTTACTGGTAAAAGCAGACGTTTTGCCTGAAGTATTTGTAAAGGTGATGGAAGCGAAGAGACTTCTGAATTCCGGTAAGGCTGTTTCGGTCAACGAGGCGGTCAAGATGGTAAGCCTTTCCAGATCCGCTTATTACAAGTATAAAGATGCTGTCATGCCGTTTTACGAGACTTCTCAGGGAAAGATCGTGACGCTTATCGTCGCTGTCGAAAATTTCCCCGGTATCCTTGCCGGTATTATCCAGTGCATCGCTTTTGCCAAGGGAAATATCCTTACGATCAATCAGAATATTCCGATCAATGGACTTGCGGATGTTTCCGTTTCCATGGAGACAGACCGTATGACGTGCTCCATTGATACTCTTATTAATGAAGTGGAAAAGATACCGGGAGTCCGATCCTGCAGAATCATGGCCAGGGAGTGATATAAATGAAGAATATTGCAATTTTAGGATTTGGAGTTGTCGGCTGCGGTGTAGCCGAAGTCATCGAGATGAATAAGGAGAGGATCGCCAGCCGTCTCGGTGAAGAGCTGAGAGTAAAGAAGATCCTCGATATCCGTGAGTTCCCGGATAGTCCTTTTGCCGCGCTGGTTACAAATAAAAAAGAAGAAGTATTCGATGATCCGGAGATCACTGTCGTAGTCGAGACGATCGGCGGCGCAAGGATCGCGTATGAATATACCAAGATGGCTCTTTCTTCCGGAAAGACCGTGGTAACTTCGAATAAAGAACTCGTATCCACCCACGGTGTGGAACTGATGCAGCTCGCACATGCAAATAAGTGCAACTACATTTTCGAGGCAGCTGTCGGCGGCGGTATCCCGATCATCCGTCCGATGCACAGATGTCTGGCCGGAAATAAGATCGAGCGTATCGCCGGTATCGTAAACGGTACAACAAACTATATTCTGACACAGATGGCAGAGAATGGCTCTGATTTCGATTCCGCACTCAAAGAGGCACAGTCAATGGGATACGCGGAGCAGAATCCGTCTGCCGATGTTGATGGTATCGATGCACAGAGAAAGATCGCGATCCTGAGTACGATTGCACTGGATGGCGCATATGTCGATCCGACCAAGCTCTTTACTGTCGGTATCACAGCCGTTACGACAAAGGATATGGAATATGCGAAGGAAATGAATGCATCGATCAAGCTTCTTGCTATATTTGAAAATGGCGAGGATGGTGCTTTTGCATATGTGGCTCCGCATCTTGTCTCCAAGAGTCATCCGCTGGCATGTGCAAACGATGTTTTTAACGCCATCATGGTAACCGGTAATGCGGTAGGTGATGTCATGTTCTACGGACAGGGCGCAGGAAAACTCGCGACAGCTTCTGCGGTTGTCGGCGATGTGATGGATGCGATCGAGCACCAGTCCAGAAATGCACATGTGGCTCCCTGGTATGAATCAGAGAAGCCTGTGCTTGTTCCGATCGAAGAACATAAGGTATCTGTACTTCTTCGTCTTCCGGATTCAGTATCCGATGAGCAGATCGAAGAAGCATTCCCGGAGATCTCCAGCCAGCCCTGTGTCTATGAGGCAGAAGGCGAGAAGGCTGTGATCCTCGGAAAAGATGGTGACCTGAATGAGGCGAAACTGGCGATCGGACTTCAGAGCTTTGACGATGTTCTGAGCGTGATCCGTATTTTCTGATCTATTGTGACGATTCGTTTAGTAACTCCGTTATTCGTAATGATAGAATTATAAACTGTTGATAAATCATTTTTGCTTTCCAAGGAGGAGAAGATTATGGACATGAATGATGCAATTGCGCAGTATCCGGCGATTGCGGCGAAGGTTGCGCAGATCGGTAAGATCAAGCAGGGCCATCTGAATAAGAAGGCGTATGCAAGATCGATCGAAGAGTGGAACAGCTTTATGCCGGAAGAACTGGCGAAGCTGAACCAGGAGTTTGAGACCGCTGAGATCGTGATGAAAAGGGCGGTATTTACTCCGACAGCAGTCTGCTATTTAAGCGAAGGATGCTTCCACTGCATTCCTGCCCGCGATATTATCTGGGTATATGCTTATGTAATCAAGGAGAGCATGAATCTCATTCCGACAGGAAAAGAACATCAGGTACGTATCATTGACAGATCCGGTGAGATGCATATCGTCTGCACATCGCGTACGGGTCCTTTTACAAAGAAGACCCCTGCAACGGATGCTATCGGCAATCTGAAGGTAATGCTTGATCCTTCTCGTCCGGGTATCCTTTACGGATATTCTAAAGAACTCGAGCAGTTCGTATTCGGAAATCTTCCGGCAGCTTGCGCGAAAGTCGATCAGGATTCCCAGGTTCAGTAATAGCTATAGGATCCTGACCACATACTTTAGTAGATAAGATCCGATCCCTGCAGAAATACATGCAGGGATCGTTTTTTTTGCCAGATCCCGATAAAAAAACGAGCTGCCTCATCATGAAACAGCCCGCTTCGTGTACCTTTTAAAATTCTGATCAGATCTGATTTGCACCGTACTCTGCATACAGAGTCGTCATCTTGTTCATCAGCTTGTTCATCTCCTGCTGGAGCTTGCTCAGTTCCTTAAGATTCTTGGCATCGATGGACAGGC
>Ga0247610_10001329_pt1 | contig 30870 bp, 21 predicted proteins | sample 174DNAGHGhighgp2_FD_193483 | JGI IMG/M metagenome (GOLD analysis project Ga0247610, IMG submission 193483) | Sheep rumen microbial communities from Palmerston North, Manawatu-Wanganui, New Zealand - 1742 DNA GHGhigh gp2 | ecosystem: Host-associated > Mammals > Digestive system > Stomach > Rumen...
ACGAGGGAGAGGTTGCCGGCATGTTTCTTGATGGAGGTCGCGATGGCGGTGCGCTCCAGTTCTTCAAGAGTCGGGGAAGGACCCGTCGTGGAAACCGACGGGCACACTAACTCTGGAGAAGAGGGGGACTGGGAAAGGCGGAAGTCTGCGGCTGTCAGTTCTTCGCCTTCGGCCATCAGCACGGTTCGCTCCACCAGGTTCTTCAGCTCGCGGATATTGCCCGGGAAGGGGAGGGACTGGAGGTAGGCGATGGCATCGGGGGTGACGGAGGGGGAAGTGGCGGAGGGGGAAGTGGGGGAGGAATGGCCACAGAAAAAACGGGACGGAGAGGGACGGGAGGAGGAAGAGACGCCACGAGAAGAGGAGGGACGGGAGGAGGAAGAGACGCCACGGGAGGTGGCGGAACGGGACGAGGGGGCATCGCCACGGAAGGAACGGGACTGGCGGAGGAAGTGGTCCACGAGGGGTGGGATGTCCTCGGGGCGCTCGCGCAGAGGGGGCAGGTGGAGGCCGATGAGGTTGATGCGGTAGAAGAGATCCTCACGGAAGGTGCGTTCCTGAACCATCTGACGCAGGTCGGCATTGGTGGCGCAGACGACACGGACGTCCGTGCGGCGCGTGTGGCTGTCGCCCAGCACCTCGTAGGTCTGATCCTGCAGCACGCGCAGCAGCTTCACCTGGCTGGCGAGGTCCAGCTCGCCGATTTCGTCGAGGAAGATGGTGCCCCCCTTGGCGAGTTCGAAACGCCCTACCCTATCCTCCTTGGCATCGGTGAACGACCCTTTCTTGTGACCGAACATCTCGCTCTCGAACAGGGTCTGCGAGATGCCGCCGAGATTCACCTTCACAAAAGGTCCTGCGGCACGAAGACTCTGACGATGAATGGCCTCGGCAATGAGTTCCTTGCCCGTGCCACTCTCACCCGTGATGAGGACCGACGCATTGGTTGGAGCGATGCGAGCGATGGTGGCATAGACGGAGGCGAGTGAAGGAAGGAGGACAGAGGTCTGGCCCACGCCAAATTGGGTCACCTTAAACTGGCCCACCCCTAACCCCTCCCCCGCTCGGCTCGAAGAGACGCTTGACACTTCAAGAAGGGAGGGGAATTCGTTTCCGCTGGTATTTTTCATTGGGCCATTTTCTGCCACTTGGAATTCCCCTCCCTTGGGGAGGGGGCGGGGGTGGGCCGGCCCTCCCAGGTGAGGATGGGCGTGGGCTTCCGTTAGCTTTATCGCCGTCTCCACCCGATCCATCAGCACGCCATTGTCCCAAGGCTTGGTGATGAAGTCGAAGGCACCGGCACGCATACCCTGCACCGCCAGGTCGATGGTACCCCAGGCGGTCATGAGGATGCAGGGGAGGTCGGGGCGGAACACCTTCACCTGCTTGAGCAGCGTCAGACCTTCATCGCCAGTGGTGGAATTATCATAGTTCATGTCCATCAGCACCAGCTCCAAGTCCGGGTGGCTGCGCACGAGGGCGATGGCCTCACTGGGGTTCTCTGCCAGCGCCACCGCATAGCCGTTGCGTTCCAAGATGAGCTTCAGCGAGAGGCGGATGGTCTTATCGTCATCTACGACTAATATCATCTCTTAATTTACGATTTGACAATTTAAAAATGACCATTATTTATATGTTGCGAGGGCAAAGGTAGTAAAAAGTTACGGATTTGACGATTAACGATTAACGATTTTATCTACTTTAACGCCTCGTCCGGCATTTTTCACTTTTCATTTCTCACCTCTAACTCTCAGCTTCTCCCTCCCTTTGTACTTCGCCATGTCGCTGACCACGAGTTGCTCGCCTTCGCTGAGTCCGCTGAGCACTTCGATGTAGTCGTAGTTGCACTCGCCCAGCTGCACCTCGCGCGGCACGAGGGTTTGGTCATCCTTAAATATAAATAAGGTGTACTTGCCTGGTCCGGCGTAGAAGGAACCGTTACGGATGCGTAGGACGTCGTCGCGAATGCTGGTGATGACATACACCTCAGTCTTCAAGCCCGAACGCAGGCGCGGGTGACAGGGGTCCTGCGGCATGACGGTGAAGGTGACGGCGCCGCCCTGGCTGAGGGGAGTGACGGTGGCGATGGTGGCAGGCAAGCGTTCCTTGCCTATGCGCAACAATACCCTGCCACCCACGAGTACGCGGTCGCTATAGGTGTCTGATATCTCACACTCTGCCTTGAAGTGGCTGAGGTCGCTGACGATGGCCACCTTCTGTCCCGCAGCAATTGTCGCTCCGATGTCCGAAATGATGTAAGTCAGCGTGGCGCGACGCGGCGAACGGATGGCAGCATCAGTCAGCGTGCGTTGTTGCTCATTCAATCCTTTCTCGAAGATGTCATTCTGCAGTTGCTGCATACGCAGGTCGGCATGCTTCGCACGTACCTCGTTGGCATACTGCTGACGCAACTGAGCCAGCTGTAGTTGGGCGGTGCGGAGGGTCGTCTCGGCACTACGCACACGGTCGCGTGTACCCGAGCCGAGACTGTCGAGGTAGATTTCGTTGTGCAACTGTGCTTCCAACTGTGAGAGTTTCATCTCCTCCACCTCTATCTGCATGCGTCGGTCTGACAGTTGTGTCTCGATGTTTGTCCGCAGTTGCTCCATCTGCTGGCGACGTATCTCGCGTTCGTCGAGTGCCTTGGCCATCTCCGTCTCTGCCGACTGTAGATCCAGCCGCAGCAGCGGCGTGCCCACATCCACACTGTCGCCACTGTGGGCATAGACTTCCAGTATGCGGCTGCTGATGGGCGATGTGACGACCTCCTCGAAGGCGGGCACTATGCGTCCTGTGGCCGTGACACTCACCTCGATGGTGCCGCGATCCACCTCAGATACGACCAGCGTCTTGCGGTCTATGGTCGTCAACATTTGCGAGCCCAACCAGGCACCGACGCCCATCACCACGATGAAGCCGCACAGCCATTTCCCAAGACGGATCACTTTTCTCTTTCGCTGGACGCTGACAGGTATCTGCCTGTCCATGGCTTGATTATCTGCTTGCATCTCTCTACGATTTTATTATTTTCTCGAAATCTACGATAATACTCTCTCCCCGCTCAAAATCCCACAGCGCAATGCTGCGTAGCTGGTAGTAGAAGTACCAGTAGTTCTGCAGCTGACAGATGCGGTTGCGACGTGCCTCGTCCTTGGCCGTCTGCGCATCGGAGAGTTCAAGGGTGGATATGCTGCCGATCTTGAACGTCTCGACATTCGTGCGGTAGCGCCTCTGGGCTATGATGTCGGCCTCACAGGCTATGCGCAGCTGCGCGGCTTGGTTGTTGAACTGCTCTGTCAGCACGAAGACATCCTGGCGGAATTCCTGTGCCTGACGGTGCAGCTGCCCTTGCACAATCTCGCGGTTGCTCTCGGCCACGCGGCGCTGCCCCTTGCGTTTGCCCCAGTCCAGCAATGGCACAGAGAAGCCCACCTGCACCACCTCCTTACCGAGCAGGTCGCGGTAGGCACGACCCACGTTGCTGCCCGTTCCCGTGTAGCCCACCTGCGCATAGAGGTTGATGCTCTGACGTGTGGCACGGGCAGTGGCCACGGAGTAGTCGGCCTCCAACTGCCGACGCCGCATAGTGGTGGCAAAGGCATTGTTGTTCAGGGCATGGGTCAGCACATCTTCATATTGCAAGTGCAAATCCGGCACCTTGTCGGGCACTTCAGGCACGATGTCCGCCTCCACATTGAGGAACGAGCGCAGTGCAAACTGCCTTGCTTGACGTGCGCTCTCGGCATCGGTCAGCGTGCTTCGAGCCTTGAGGACATTAAGCCGCATCTGTAGGACATCGTTCTCGCTGATGGTGCCCATGACACGTTTGGCCAGCGCCACCTCGTAGAGCTTCTCGGCCGTCTGTAGGTTCTGGCGTGCGATATTCACCTGCTCGCCTGCCAGCAAGAGGCTGAAGTAGAGACTGATGGCCTGCATGGCCACCTGTTCTGTCTCGGTCAGGAAACGCGCCTGCGCCTCACGGTAGCGCAAGGGTTCGATGCGGCGGTTCCACCTCACGTGATTGACGCCGAAGAGAGGTTGCGTCAGCGTGACAGCCACGGGCAGCGACATCAGCTGAGTGCCCGTCGCTACCCCACCCCTCTGATGCAGGAAATCGAGCGATGACTCCACGGTGACGGAGCCGCCCGTGAGCCATATCTTCTGACCGACAACCAGAGAACCGCTAAGACCGATATAGTCGTTGCGCACGAAGGAGAGCCCGCCGTCGGCCTGCTGGTAACTGGTGTAGCGTTTGTTCCAGCTGGGCACAGTGGCCGAGAACGACACCTCCGGCAAGAGGTCGGCACGATAACTGCGCCACTGCCAGTAGGCCGCCTTCAGCTCGCCGAGAGCCACAGCGGCATCCACGCTCTGGCGACGTGCCATGAGTATGCACTCCGACAGCGTGAGGTGCAAGCAGGAATCTGCCCGTGCCCCCACTGCAAACACAGGGAAGTCGCAACACGCCAGCATGATAATGTATAATAGATTTTTCTTGATCATAACGCTTCATGAAATGCAAAAACGATGCCAGACGCATAAAGCGTTAATAATCAAGTAAGCTCACTGCCGTGAGTGTCCATTTATGGACAGTGGTGTGTCCGTTTATAGACACACCACTATTATAAATGGAATGAAAAGTTGTGAGATGATGATCAAAACACCTCGCTGAACATGGCACGGTATGCTTCGACCTTCTTGTCGAAGGCGAGGGGATATGCCCGCGAGGATGATGGGAGCCTATAGAGGCGTAGGCCTGTGCCTGGAATGGGGACACTGGCATTCACTTTGGGGATAGACGGTATGCCGAGGCTCTGGCATACGGTGGCGGTGGACTTCTCGCCCGTGGTGGCTATTGCCCGGCAGTTCGGCAGCTGGCGCAGCAGGGCAAGTATGTCTGTTGGCTCCACGACCTCGAGATGTGCGTCCGAGGCATTGTCCTTAAGCCGACGGACTGCCGTGCATGTGTCGAAGAAGGCTATTCCTTTCCGGCTACAGAAATCCACTATGCGCTCCAAGCGGAAGCTACAGACCTGTGTGTCAACGAAGTAATCTTTATCACCAAAGAACACAGCACCCTCGATGCGCCAGTGGTCGTTGATGAAATTGGGATAATAGAAGTCCATGCACCAGCGCTTGCGCTGTGGCGGGAAGCTGCCGAGGAAGAGCACCTTGGCAGTCGGTGGCAGGAATGGCAGCAGTGGGTGGTACTCCACACCCCCACTGCTGCGTGCTATGTTTTCTGTGTTGAGGAATGATGTCATGACGGATGCCACATTATGGTTGTGAAGGAGAAGTGCTGATGGTGATAAGAGATTGATTGCTAATGCTCTTTACGGTCGTAGAAAGCCCCTTAGGGGCGATATGAAACTCGCCTAGGCGAGTTATGTAACTCCCCTAGGCGAGTTACATAACTCCCCTAGGGGATGCAGGTGCCTCGCCTAGGGGATGCAGGTGCCTCGCCTAGGGGATGCAGGTGCCTCGCCCAGGGGATGCAGGTGCCTCGCCCAGGGGATGCGGATGAAGTGACATGTCACTCACTTCAGCCAGCGGGCAAGCCAGCTGAAGTATGTGCGCTGCCAGAGGATGCCGTTCTGCGGCTTCAGCACCCAGTGGTTCTCGTCGGGATAGATAAGGAGCTCGGCCTCGATGCCACGCATGCGAGCGGCGTTGAATGCGCTCATACCCTGTGTGGCATTGATGCGGTAGTCCTTCTCGCCATGTATGCAGAGTATGGGCGTGTCCCACTTATCGACGAAGAGATGCGGCGAGTTGCGGTAGGTGCGGTCGGCAGCGGGCGTGCGGTCGCTGTTCCAGTAGGCGTCGTCGTACTCCCAGTTGGAGAACCAGTTCTCCTCCGTCTCAGTGTACATGGCTTCGAGGTTGAAGGCTCCGTCGTGCGCGATGAAGCACTTGAAGCGCTTGTCGTGGTGTCCGGCGAGGTAATAGACGCTGAATCCGCCGAACGATGCTCCCACGGCCCCGAGGCGGTCGCGGTCAACGTATGGTAGTGAGTCGCAGGCATCATCGATGGCGCTGAGGTAGTCGCGCATGCACTGGCCTGTCCAGTCGCCGGAAATCTCTTCGAGCCATTCCTGGCCGAAACCGGGGAGGCCACGGCGGTTGGGAGCTATGACTACGTAGCCCTGCGATGCCATGATGTAAAAGTTCCAACGGTAGCTCCAGAACTGCGAGACGGGGCTCTGTGGGCCGCCCTCGCAGAAGAGGAGTGTGGGGTATTTCCTTGAGGGATCGAAGTGCGGGGGCTTAATGACCCAGTAGTGGAGCTGCCGGCCGTCGGTGGTGGTGCACCATCGTGGCTCGGAACTGCCGGGTGCGAGCTGTGCGAGGATGTGGGCGTTCTCGTTGGTGAGCTGGGTGATCTCAGCAATGGAATTGCTGAGCACGGTGACGGCGTAGAGGTCGGCGGGGTGGAAATAGTCGTGGCGCTCCATGAGCAGACGTCCGGAGTCGATGTCTGATGTCTGGGATGGTATCATCTTCAGGCTTCCCCAGTCGGCCTGTAAGTCTGTGAGCTGTGCTACATTGCCATCGAGGTCGGTGCGATAAAGATTCTCTGTGGCATGCCATACCCCTATGAAGTAGAGTGTGCGACTGTCGGCAGCCCATACAAAGGCATCGACACTGCTGTCGAAAGTCTCTGTGACATAGCGCAGCTCGCCGCTCTGAAGGTCACAGACACACAGACGCTGGCGGTCGCTCTCGTAGCCGTCGCGCTGCATGGAGAGCCATGCCACGTAGCGGCCATCGGGCGAGAAGCTCGGGTTCTGGTCGTAGCCGACGTTGAAGTCGTTGAAGACTTCGCTGTTGACGGGTTGGTTGCGCAGGGATTTCGTGGGGTCGCACTCGGGGGCAAACTTGCCCTCGCCATGTACGATGGCGCCGTACAACTCCATGCCCTTACAGGCGTTGCGTGCCATATCGACATCACCTCTCTCTGTATCGAAAATATAGATGTCTGAATCTGTACTAATGCTATATGCGAGTCCCGTCTTTGTGCGGCATGTAAAGGCCACGAGCCTTGAGTCGGGGCTCCAGGCGAGCTGCTCGACGCCTCCGAATGGCTCCATGGGGCACTCGAAAGGTTCTCCTTCGAGCATGTCGTACTCCTCGCCGCTCTCGATATCGAGGATGAAGGGATGCGGGATTGTCTCGACGTAGTGGTCCCAGTGGCGGTACATGAGGTCGGTGATGACACGGCCAGTGGTCTTGGGCAGGTCGGCAGGTTTGTCCTTGATGATGTCGTGATATGGTACGGCCTTTACGAGTATGACCTTCTTGCCGTCGGGCGAGAAGAGGAAATCCTCTACGGAGCCGCCGGTGTCAGTGAGCTGTTTGCGTGCTGTGCCGTCGGCCTTCATGGTCCACACCTCGCCCCCGGTGAGGAATGCGAGCCTATCGCTGTCGAGCCACACGGGTGATGAGCCGGTGCCGAGTAGTGAGGGTTGGGGTGAGGTGGCAGGTGTGTCCGTCTGGAGTGTCTCTGTAGCGGGAGAGTCATGCCCTGTCGTGCGCGATGAGGCATCGGCATCGGGTATCGGCGTTGTGTAGATGAGGGTGCGGCTGTTGTTTTCCTCTACGCTGTAGTAGGTGACTTGGTATGCTGCTTTGCTGCCGTCGGGGCTTACGTCATACGAGCCTATGCGCCCCATTGCCCACAGGGCTTCAGGCGTGAGGGTGTCGGAGCTGAGGGTTATCTCGTTGCGAGCCGGAGCGTCACTGCCGGCAGTGGTGCATGATGTCAGCGGCGTGAGTGTGGCAATGACGGCCGACGCAGATAGGATTCTCAAGGCTGCTTTCATTGTTTGTGATGTTGTGTGAGTGTGGAAAGGCTATCGCTTTTGCTGCTGCTGGGCTTCCTGTGCCATTTTCTGCAGCGCTTCGAGCCGTGCTGCCATGCCCGAGTGCTTCTTGGGGTCGTTGGCATGTTTTGCCTTGTAGGCCTCAAGCTGTGCCAGCAGCTTAGTGTCGTCGGTGGTCTTGCGCAGGAACCACATGATGAGTATGCTGGTCAGGCCGGAGAGGAAGTAGTAGTAGTTGAGGCCGGAGCTGTAGGTGTTGAACATGAAGAAGAACATGAGGGGCATGAGATACATCATCCAACGCATCATCTTCATGCTCTGTTCCTGCTCTGGCGACATGGCAGCGCTCTGTTGTTGCTTCATGCTGATCCATGTGTTTGCAATCTGCATGACACAGAAGAGCACGCAGAAGATGCTGAGGTGGTCGCCGATGAGCCAGATGTCCTTACCCCAACGTATGACGTCGTCGTAGGCACTGAGGTCGTCAGCCCAGAGAAAACTCTGTCCGCGTAGCTCGATGGCATTCGGCACGAAGTTGAAGAGGGCGATCCAGATAGGCGCCTGGATGAGCATGGGCAGGCAGCCTCCCATGGGTGAGACACCATACTGCGAGTAGATTTGCATCATCTCCTGCTGCTTCTTCATGGCATCTTCCTGGCGCGGGTATTTCTTGTTGAGCTCGTCCATCTTGGGTTTGAGGACGCGCATGCGCGCGCTGGCGAGGTAGCTCTTCTTGGTGGCGGGATAGACGAGAGCCTTGACGATGATGGTCAGTAAGAGGAGCACGAGCCCCATGTGCAGGCCGAAGCCCTTGAGCCAGTCAAAGAGGTAGATGATGAACCAACGGTTGATCCAACGCACGACAGGCCAGCCGAGATAGACGAGGTCTTCGAGCTCGAGGTCGCGGTCGGCGTTGAGACTGAGGTCGTTGTGAGCCTTCAGCGTATGAAAGTCATTGGGTCCGAAATAGAGCTGAAGCTGTGTGGGCCTTGCGCCGGTGGGGTCGAAGGCGGTCTGTAGCTGTGCCTCATAGCTCTTGAGGTAGCCTTGTCCCTTCTGATAGAGTCTTGACGTGAGATGTGCGCCAGTGAACTGCTGCTGGCTGATGAGCACAGCCGAGAAGAACTGATTCTTGAAGGCCACCCAGTCGAGAGCCTGTTCTATCTCTTCCTCGTCGTCGGAGGTCTCGCTGAGATTGTCGGTCGTGCCGTCATTGCTGTGGTAACGTATGCAAGAATAGCGCTGCTCGAAGTCGAAGCCTTTTTCGAGCTGGTGGGCACGGTCGTTCCAGTCGATGGTTAGCGCCTGCGTTGAGGGCATGAAGAGATTGGCGATGCCGTTGGCCCGCACCACCATGTCAACCATGTATGCATCGGGCCGCAGGGTGTAGTCGATGTCTAACGAACCCGTCGCGAGAGGCAGACGCAGCGTCACCGACTCAAGGCTCTCCCCTGCCCCGCTTGCCGGCATGTCGGCAACCTGGAAATAGAGCTCGTCAGTGATGATGTTGTCGGTCTTTGTGGGCAGGGACAGACGCATGTGTGCATCGTCAGGGTTGACGAGGCGCACGTTCTGCTTTTGCTGGTCTTGATAGTTCTTCAGCTCTGCCGTCTCGATGACACCGCCATGAGTGTTTATGGTGAGGCGGACGTTGTCGTTCTCGAGGGTGATGAGTTGGCTGCTGCCGTTGCGGGCACTGAAGAGGAGGCTCGTGGAGTCCTGCTTCATGAGCAGAGCCTGTGCCTCGGCAGCCTTGATGCGGGCCTCCTCGGCCTGTTGTGCTTCGATGCGACGTGATGCCGCGATAGAGTCGCTTTCGCGTTGTGCCTGAATCTGCTCTGCTGTCGGCTGGCTGTACCAGGTGAACACGATGAGCACAACTGCCATGAGAGCGAATCCTGTGAGTGTGTTTTTATCCATAAAGATTGTGTTGACTGCTATATAATAATATTAATGTACGCGCGCGTAGTCGGCAACGCGCCTATGGTTGGGTGTCTATTGTCTTGTTGATGCTGTCGATATATTCCAACAGCTCATCGCGCCCTTGGCGCGTCTCTGCCGATGTGATGAAATATGGCGGCAGAGGGTCCCATTCTTCCCTGAGCTTGTCGAGGTAGGCATTGATGTTCTCGCTCAGACGCTGGCGGCTCAGCTTGTCGGCCTTGGTGAAGACGATGCTGAAGGCTATGCCGCTCTCTCCTAGCCAGCGCATGAAAGCGAGGTCGATGGCCTGCGGCTCAAGCCGGCTGTCGATTAGCACGAAGAGGTTCGTCAGGCACTCACGTTGCAGGATGTAGCCCTCTATCATGTGTTCAAGCTTGGCACGCTCGGTCTTGCTACGCTTGGCAAAGCCATAGCCGGGCAGGTCAACGAGATACCACTCTCCGTTGTTAATCACGAAATGGTTGATGAGCAACGTCTTGCCTGGCGTTGACGAGGTCTTGGCAAGCTTGCTGTTGCCGGCAAGCATGTTGATGAGACTCGACTTGCCGACGTTGGAACGACCGATGAATGCATACTCCGTGGTGCGGTGTTCCGGGCACTGACTTATGAACTCGCTGCTCTTGAGGTAGGTTGCTGTACGTATTTCCATCTTTGGTTTAGAAGTCGTAGTTCAGGCCGAGCGAGAAAAACTCCTTGAACATCCAGTGGCTCTCGCGTGCGCTACCATCGGCCAGCGAACCATCCTCGTTGTACTTCACGTTATAGTACTTGGAGTCTTCATAGCGCGGGTACAGGAAGAGCTTTGTGGAGAGATACTTGTTGATGGTGAAGTTGATGATATTCTCGTTCTCGATGCGTGTGAGGTTGAAGTTGGAGAACCAGTAGAGTCGCGACTCCCATGAGATGTTCTTGATGATGTTGTACTTGAAGCGGAACTCGATATTAGGACCCCACTCGTGTTTGGAATGATGGCCTTCGTGAATGCCGTAGCGGCCCACCAGACTCTGACGTTCGACATAGGTGATGACGTAAGACAGCGGTGCGAGCTTGAGCGTACCCTCGAACTTGGGCCTCTTAATCTTGAAGTCCATACCGATAGATGCACGGACGTATAGCGGCGAGACGAAGTCGCCCGTCACGTTGGATGTCTTTCCGTCATAGCTCATATATGGCTGCGTCTGCAACTGCAGCTGTGCGGCATAGTTCCAGTTGCCGACAGCCTTGATGCCGAGGTTCGACGTCAGACGCAACAGGTTGCTTGTCGGACGGAACTTGGTCTCTGCCGTCTCGGAAGTCTGGAAGCCGAGCTGTGCCTCGAGCTTGTTGTCAAGCTGCACACGACGCTGGTTGTTGTAGTTGGCATCGAATGTGAGCAGTCCGAGGAAGGCATAGTTGTTCTCACCGCCCTGATACCAGTTCTTGGAGAAATAGCTCTGTGTGAACTGCAAGCCGCCATTGCCCTTGAAAGTCCAGAAGTTGGGCTTCTTGACCTCCGGCTCCACAGGCTCCACGTCAATCTGGATTGCCTCCGGCTCGACCTTCTCGGCGAGCTTCACCTCGGGCACTTCAACAGGCTTTGCGAGGTCGCTCCTCAGTGTGCCTGCCTCTTCGAGCTCGTCCGGTGTGGTCTGGAAGAGCTGCGGGGCTGACACGTATGCCCGTGCCAGCTGTTCGTTGATGAGCGTGTTGAGTGTAAGCTGTGCGTCCTGAGTCTGGCCGAGAGGCGGCAGACCGGCATCGGCTGACGATGTTGAGGCAACGAGTGGCATGGCATTTCCGAAACTCTGCGCGAGAGCACTGGCATAGAGCGTACCGGGTCCCAGAAGACGATACATATACGGACTCGGCATCTTGGCACTCGACTCGGCTGACGCTTGCGCATTGTTGACGAGATCATCCAATGCTGCTGCGTATTTGGCAAGGATGGTATCAGCTTGCTGCATCCTGCCGACCCTGTTTTGGCGTGCCATGGCAGCGCCCGTGAGTGACAACATGGCACATAGTAGAATAAGATGAAGTTTCATAACATTGCGAATTTTGGCGCAAAGGTAGTGATATTTGCCGTCTTACCCAAGGAGAACGACCTTTTTTCGCACGCGCGCGCGCTTTTTTGTGAAAAAGTAGTGCGGGACGGACAATTTTCATTACTTTTGCAGTCATGAATCTAATAGTTGACAGCGGCTCCAGCAAAGCCACATGGCATGTCAGCCTGCACGGCGGCATGTCCTTCACGATGCAAACCACAGGCATCAACCCCGTCCGCGACTCTGTGGAGTCAATGTCCGACATCATCCGAAGCACACGCTCACGCATAGACAGCGAGCTGACGCATGGGCGTGCTGGTTCGCTCCAGCATGATAGCAGTTTCGGCCATGTATGGTTCTACGGCGCGGGGTGTCAACAGCCTTTCGCACAGCCCCTCGCCAGACTGCTGGGAACGGCATTCTGCAATGCCGAGGTCTGCGTGGAGAGCGACCTCCTCGGTGCCGCCCGTGCCCTGTGCCAACACTCAGAAGGCATGGCGTGCATCCTCGGCACAGGTTCCAACTCATGTCTATACGACGGCACACGTATCGTGGCTCACACACCCGCCCTCGGATGGATTATCGGCGACGAGGGCAGCGGTGCCGTGCTCGGTCGCACCCTCGTTGGCGATGTACTGAAGGGGCAGTTGCCAGAGAACCTGTGCCGCGCCTTCCTCGACCGCTTCGATCTGACGCAAGAGCGCATTATCGATGCCGTTTATCGTCAGCCACTGCCAAACCGTTTTCTGGCATCGCTGGTGCCATTCCTCACCGAACATCGCACGGAGCCGAGCATCCACGACCTCCTCGTGAATGCATTCCGCTCGTTCTTCGTGAGGAACGTTGCCGCATATTCACGTCGCGACCTTTCCGTAGGTTTCGTGGGTGGCGTTGCCTATCAGTTTGAAAACGAGCTTCGTGAGGCTGCCCATGCCGAACTTTTCAACATCGGTCGCATTTTGAAGGACCCGATGCCCGAAATGGCGCGTTTCCACGGTTGTTAGGCACATAGCTTGGGTGATAAAACATTACTAATCGACATCCTTACGCACGTCAAAGTATAAATAACGTTAACAAAATCACAGAATCAGGATAAACATGTTGTAAAACATATCCTTAAATGTTTTTCTTTCGCAAAAAAGGCATAACTTTGCTGCCGTTATCCTGAAAACAATCTTTTTACCTTAGACGGACTAATACCTAAAGACTAGAGCAATAAGGTCGCTGTGAAGCGACCTTTTGTTATATGTTTTTTCGGCTTCAAGTCCATTTTATAAAGCATTTTCTTGCAATTCTGCATCAGAATGGCTATCTTTGCAGCCTGAAAGACGCATGTCACTCAAGCCCCACCCAAAGCACAAGTTTATGAGAATAGGTTTCGACAACGAAAAATACCTCCGCATACAGTCGGAGCACATCAAGGAGCGTATCGCACAGTTCGGCGATAAGCTTTATATGGAGTTTGGCGGCAAGCTCTATGACGACTATCACGCTGCCCGCGTGCTGCCCGGTTTCAAGCCCGACAGCAAACTGCGTATGCTGATGCAGCTGAAGGACGATGCCGAGATCGTAATTGTCATCTCGGCCGAGGACATCGAGCGCAACAAGGTGCGCGGCGACCTCGGCATCACCTACGACAAGGACGTGCTTCGCCTGCGTGACGTGTTCACCGACCGCGGTCTGCTGGTAAGTTCTGTTGTCATCACACACTTCAACGGACAGTCAAGTGCTGTGGCGTTCCGCGAGCAGCTGGAACGCCTTGGCAGGGTGCGTGTCTATTACCACTACCTCATCGAGGGCTACCCCACCAACGTCGAACTCATAGACTCAGAGTCCGGCTTCGGGCGCAATGACTTCGTTGAGACGACGCGTCCGCTGGTGGTGGTCACGGCTCCAGGCCCTGGCAGCGGCAAGATGGCGGTGTGCCTCAGCCAGCTGTGGGGCGAGAACCGTCGTGGTGTAAAGGCTGGGTACGCTAAGTTTGAGACCTTCCCCATCTGGTCGATACCGCTCAAGCATCCCGTCAATGTGGCCTACGAGGCTGCTACGGTGGACCTTGGAGATGTCAATATGATCGACCACTTCCACCTCGATGCCTATGGCAAGACCACCGTCAACTACAATCGCGACATTGAGATCTTCCCCGTGCTGAATGCCATCTTCGAGAGCATATACGGTGAGAGTCCCTACAAGTCGCCTACCGACATGGGTGTGAACATGGCCGGTTTCTGCATCTCCGACGATGCCGTGTGCTGCGAGGCATCATGCCAGGAAATCATACGCCGCTACTATGCTTCGCTCTGCGACATGGTGGATGGCCGCAAGGACGGTCAGGAGGTGAACAAGCTTGTCGTGCTGATGAAACAGATGAAGCTCACCACGGCAAATCGTCCCGTCACCGTTGCTGCCTATCAGCGACGGTTGCAGTCGAGTTCTCCGAGCGCGGCAATAGAACTTGCCGACGGCACCATCATCAGTGCCGAGACGAGTGACTTGCTCGGCCCCTGCGCGGCACTGCTGCTCAACGCCACCAAGCATCTGGCAGACATCGACCACGCCCTGAAACTCATCCCGCAGGACATGATAACACCCATCCAGCACATGAAGACCTCTATGCTCCACGGCAACAACCCACGCCTGCACACCGACGAGGTGCTCGTGGCTCTGGCAGTGCTCTCGCAGCACGACGACAACTGCCGCAAGGCTCTCGACTCTCTGCCGTTGCTCGACGGCTGTCAGGTTCATGCCACGGTGATGATAAGCGAGGTGGATCGCAAAATCTTCAAGAAACTTGGGTGTGACGTCACTTGCGACCCTGTGCGCAAGAACTGACGCCTCCGCCCCTCGGGCATACAGACATTGTGAGGCTTCCGGCGGCAACATGCGCCGGAAGCCTCACATCGTTTCTTCACATTACATTTCTGTGGGACTCCACTCCACGACCTTTCCACCACGAGCTATAATAAGCGTCGTGTTGAAGAGACGCGTGCGTTCCACAAGGCGCTCTTGGGCCAATCGGATGCCGATGTCAATCTTCTGTTGCATTTCGGCCACTTCTCTGTCAGTCATTGTCTGTGGGGATATTGTATTGATTCTTTAACTCAGCAAAGCGTTCAGGGTTCACAATGTTGAGCCTCGCATCCTTCCAGCCATAAGCCAGCTTCTCTGACGGACAAGTAGAGTTGTCATACAACGCCCAGTAATCTACCACGGGGATGTATAACTGGAAAAAATTGCGCAGCCCGGCATCGAACCTTCGTCTGACGACATCAGTGGGAATGTTGTGGCCTCCCTGGCTGACACGCTTCGCCACACGCGCCACCGCTTGCTCGGGCGTTGAGAGCGAGAAGAACAGCAGCGTGACGAAATAGCCACGCCTCTGCGCACGCTGTATGAGGTTGACATAGGAGCGTGTGGCCAGCGTCGTCTCGAAAGCGAAAGTCTTGCCTTCCTTCAGCAGGTAAAGCACTCGTTCTATCATGAGCCGCCCCGCCTGAATGGCAACGCCCTCGGGATTGAAGGGTGAAAGGCCCTTGGCAATCTCGTCGGCATTGACAAACTCCCGACAGTTGAGCATCTCAGGCAAGACGGTGAACGACGCTGTCGTCTTGCCCGCGCCATTGCATCCTGCGATGATATAGAGGTTGAGTTTTTTTGCTTCTGCCATGACGTTTTTGGTTTAGTTGTGGCACAAAGGTAGTGCATTTCGGTTTACGACGGTCGAACTGCTCTTGTTTTATCGCGCATTTTATGAGGAATTAACATTTCATCGAACCATGAGCACATAAAAAAGAACTATCTTTGTGGCGTCACTGCACTAAATCTACGTCTCATGCGCACCGGCAAGTGACATGTGGCTAATGCAGCCCTGCCTGACCATACACCTTCATCCCAAGGCATGGCCATGGATTATGTGCTGACACTTTCAGATAAAAAAAAGCATCTATCATTTGGACCAACACTACAACCCTACCATTGCCGCTCGCCTCAGGCAACTGTTTGCACAAGCAGACTGGTCATCATTGCAGGCTTACCTCAGCAGCCTCTCCAATGCACACTTCCGTACGGCAGGCTATATCATTGGCGAACGTATGCTCCACGACGTGCCTTCCGACGTGTTCTGGGATGTGATGCTCCGACTCGTGACGTGGCAGCCCAAGGCTTTCCTTGTGACGCTGGCCAAGTCTGCCCTGCCCCGCCTGCAGAACGGCACACTCACAATCTGCGACGACGGCTTCGCACGCCTTGCCTCAGCCCTCACTGCCGAAGAACGCCTGCTCGACCGCGAGAAGCTGCTTTTGCAGTGGCTGCCCGCAATGCGGCACCCATCGAATATCGAAAAGTTGTTTGCCATGCTGCACATCGTAGAGCCACGCCGGCGGCTGGACTTCCTGCTACGCGTGGAGTCTCTGGCAGCAAACTTCGTGCTGCTGCGCACACTTCGCTTTGAGGAGCACGACCGTGAGCTGCTCGTCACCACTTGTCGGCAGTTGATGCGCCGTGGCACAAGCGAGTCGTTCAACATGGCCAGCCTCATACGCGAGTTTTTCGGACTCGAAGAGGTCCGTGGCGTCTTCTCACTTCGTCTGGAGCCCTACGAGATGACATGCATAGATACAGACTTTGACACCTTCTGCCGGCTGGTGCATAAGGTGCGCTGAACAAGCATTACACTTGTGCGTAAACGCATCCTGTATGGGTCATTATGAGGGCATTAAGCTATATCAGGTGCAAAATCACTCAACTATTAGTCTGAAAATTTGTGCAAAAACACGCTTTCAATGCTTTTAACACTTGCTTAATGCCAAGAAAACCGTACCTTTGCATCGTCTTAAGAACACAACAGTATTAGTAAGAACGAACTTGTTACATTGTTTAACTTTAAGGTAAAAAAGACTATGTTTGAAAAAGCAGGTGAAATGGCAGGTGCCGTATGGACTGCCCTCAGCGAAAACGGCGCAATGAGTGCCAAGGATCTTAAGAAGGCTTCCAAGGCCAAGAACGACAAAGAGCTCTATCTTGGTATCGGCTGGCTGCTCCGCGAGGATAAGCTCAGCGTCGAAGGCGACGAGAAGGATCCCGTTTTCAGCCTCAAGTAAATCTCCGCAAACACCACGCCCCCTCCCCAAGCAGGAAGAGGGCGGTAATTTTTTTAGCCCAAGGCCAGCGGCCTTGGGTTTATTGTTTAGGGGCAGTTTTCACGGGACGTGTCATCGACGCACGAGGAGCACAACGTTCTCGACATGCTGTGTGTGCGGAAACATGTCCACAGGCTGGATGCGCACGACACTGTATAACTCGTTGAGCAGGGCGAGGTCACGAGCCTGCGTGGCCGGGTTGCAGCTGACATAGACGATTCGCCGTGGGGCGGCGTTGAGAATAACTTTTATGACATCGGCATGCATACCAGCCCGTGGAGGGTCAGTGATGATGATGTCAGGACGTCCATGTTCGTCAATGAAGGCATCAGTGAGTATGTCCTTCATGTCTCCGGCAAAGAAACGAGTGTTGTCGATACCGTTTATCTGGCTGTTGATGCGTGCATCCTCGATGGCATCGGGCACATACTCGATGCCTATGACCTTACGTGCTTTCCTCGCCACGAAGTTGGCAATAGTGCCTGTGCCTGTGTAGAGGTCGTAAACAAGGGGCAAGGCATCCTCGTCATGAGCAGCGGCCCTGAGCTTGCCGCCCGCATCATCAGGAACAGGGATTTCGCAGCCCGCATCATCAGGAACAGGGATTTCACCGCCCGCATCTGCCGGCAGCGGCGAGAAGGCAAAGTCACGAGCCACGCTGTAGAGCTGTAGTGCCTGTTCTGTGTTAGTCTGATAGAATGACTTCGGCCCCACCTTGAAGCGCAAGTCTTCCATGAGGAGGAAGATATGATCCCTGCCCGAGTGGACATGGATATCGAGGTCGCCGAAGGTGTCATTAAATTTGGTATTGTTCACCCACACGAGCGATGTCAATTCTGGAAAAGCCTGCCGCACGGCATCGAGAAGGCTGTCGGCCTGCTGCTGCTCGGCATCACTCTGTATGCAGAACTGTATGAGCAACATCAGTTCTCCGCTGTTGGAGAGACGTATCATCATGCCTCGCAGCAGTCCTGTGTGCTCGCGTGGAGCATAGAAGGTGAGGCCGTGAGCGTATGCATAGTCGCGGATGAAGAGGCGCAGGCGGTCGTTGACGGGTTCCATGAGGTGACACTCCTCTATGGGCAGAATCTTGTCGAAGGTTCCTGTGGTGTGGTAGCCCACACTCTCCTGATGTTCGAATGTCTCGCCGGAGGCTATCTGCTCGCGTGTGAGCCAGCGCCGGTTGCAGAAGCCGAATTCGAGTTTATTGCGATAGGCACGTGTCTGTGCAGAGCCTATGATGGACTGACATTCGGGCAGTTCCACCTTGCCGATACGCCTCAGCTGCTCCATAACCTGATGCTGTTTGGCGCGCAGCTGAAGGGGATATGGCAACATCTGCCACTTGCAGCCGCCACACACGCCGAAATGCCGACAGAAAGGTTCAACGCGGTCTGGCGAGGGTTGGAGCATTCGCACCACTTCGGCCTCAGCGTAGTTGTGCTTCTTGTGTGTCACTTGCAGGTCAACGACATCTCCAGGAATAACGAACGGTACGAATACCACCATGTCATTCACCCTGACCAGGCTCTTGCCCTCGGCGGCGATGTCGGTTATCTCTATGCCCTCAAGCAAGGGCAGCGGCTTGCGTTTTCTTGACATTTTATGTGTGTGGTTGTATGATGTGGCAGATGTTTATGAAGTTTGCTGTTGCTCAGCCAGTTTGGCGAGTCCTCCTTCCGATGTCTCTTTGTAGAGCGACGGCAGGTCGTGTCCCGTCTGCTTCATCACCTCCACGATGTGATCGAAGCTCACTCGATGCTGTCCGTCGGAGAATGACGCATACAGATTCGAGTCGAGAGCACGTGTGGCGGCAAAGGCATTACGCTCTATGCATGGTATCTGCACGAGTCCGCAGATGGGGTCACATGTCATGCCCAGGTGATGTTCGAGTCCCATCTCGGCAGCATATTCTATCTGTGCCACCGAACCGCCGAAGAGCTGACACGCCGCAGCCGAAGCCATGGCACATGCCACTCCCACTTCACCCTGACATCCCACGTCGGCTCCGCTGATGCTGGCGTTGTGCTTCACGATGTTGCCGATAAGCCCTGCCGTTGCCAGGGCGTGTAGTATGCGCTGGTCAGAGAACGCGTGTCCGTGACTGAGATGATACAGCACAGCTGGCATGACGCCGCACGAGCCACATGTAGGTGCAGTGGCAATGATACCTCCTGATGCATTCTCCTCACTCACGGCCAAGGCGTAGGCATATACGAGTCCCGTGCTCTGGAGGTTGGCCTTGTAGCCCTTGGCCTTTACGTAATAGATTGGTGCCTTGCGTTGCAGGCCGAGAGGCCCTGGCAGCACACCCTCGTGGTCGATGCCTCTCTCCACGGCGGCTTGCATGACCTGCCACACCTCCATGAGGTAATCCCAGATGGCGGGACCCTCGCATCGTTCCACATATTCCCAATAGGCGCGACCGTAGCGTTGACACCACTCCATGATTTCGGTGAGTGTCGTAAGGTCATAGACATCAGAACTCTGTGTGGAGTCATCATCGTTGCCCTCGGAGAGCGCTCCACCGCCGACGCTATATACCGTCCACTCATCGCTACGATTGCCATGGTCATCTATGGCCACGAATTTCATGCCATTGGGATGGTATGGCAGGAACACCGTGGGTTCCCAAATGATGTTGACGTGTGCCTGACGGCTGAGGACGTCGGTTATGGCCACGTCTGTCATGTGTCCCTTCCCTGTGGCAGCGAGGCTACCATAAAGCGTCACCTCGAAGGCAAGTGCTTCGGGGTGACGATTCATGTAGATGTGTGCAGCGGCCTGAGGCCCCATAGTATGTGAACTCGACGGGCCCTTGCCGATGCGGTATAGTTCGCGCAATGATTTCATAGTCGCGTAGGCTGTGACTATTGCATCATCTTTTGGGCCGACTCGGCAGCCTTCTGTGCAGCCTTTACGCGCTTCTCCTCATCCTTGATGACCTTCTTGGCCTCCTTGATTTCGGCCTTAGCCTTCTTGATACGGCTCTTCACATCCTTGAGCTTAGAGTTGAGGTCTTTCTCCTCCTTCTGCAGGTCCTTGAGGATTTTCTCTTGATCGGAGATTTGCTTGTTGGCGCGTGTGAGTACCTCCTGGTTAGGTTGTGTGGGATCTACAACAACCTGTGCGGAAACCGATTGTGTACCCAAGGCCATTGCGAGGGCGCACAGAGTGAATAGCTTTTTCATAGGATTTCGTGTTTTTAATAATAATTATTCAGTTAACGTCAGATAAGATACTGATTTGAGATACTCTTGTTCTCTACGACGCGGCGTATCGTCTCAGCTATCAGCCCTGCGATGCTGATTTGCTTTACCTTAGCGCAACGTGCAGAGTACGGGATGCTGTCCGTGAAGACGATTTCTGTGAGCTTGCTGGCCTGGACCCGCTCGCTGGCAGGCCCTGACATCACACAGTGGCTTGCTATGGCCCTGACGGAGTGCGCTCCGCTCTCCATCATGATATCGGCGGCCTTAGTGATGGTTCCGGCAGTGTCCACCATGTCGTCAATGAGCACCACATCGGCATCGGTGACATCGCCGATGACCTGCATGGTGCCAACCTCGTTGGGACGTGGACGCACCTTGTTGCACAACACGAGCGGGCATCCGAAGTACTTAGAGTAAGCCGATGCGCGCTTTGAGCCTCCCACGTCGGGTGTAGCTATGACGAGATTGGGCAGGTTTAGGCTCTCTATATATGGCAGCATGACGCTCGACGCGTAGAGGTGGTCAACAGGGACATCGAAGAAACCTTGTTCCTGGTCGGCATGCAAGTCCATGGTTATTACTCGGTTCACACCGGCCACAGAGAGCATGTCGGCCACGAGCTTGGCACCGATGGCAACTCGGGGCTTGTCTTTGCGGTCTTGACGTGCCCATCCGAAATATGGAATGACGGCATTGATACTGCGTGCCGATGCCCGCTTAGCGGCATCTATCATCAGCAGGAGCTCCATGAGGTTGTCGGTGGGGGGGAAGGTGCTCTGGACGAGGAATATGTCACGTCCGCGTATGCTCTCCTCGTAGCTCACCGAGAACTCGCCGTCGGCAAATTTCGTGTTGATAATCTTGCCCTGTGGCACGCCGAGGCTGGCACAGATTTTTTCTGTGAGATACTGTGTAGCGGAGCCAGAGAATACAAGGAAATTCTGTTCCATTGAGGTTTATGTATTACTGTTGTTCGTTATTGTTCGTTTCTTTGACGGCCAAAGTCTGCCGTGGCTCACTTTGCCGCCTTTCGCAGCTTGCGGAAGTGTGCTATCACCTCGCGGTAGTCGAGCCCCGAGTGTATGTTGAAGCGGTTCCAGAGGTCTCCGAGCACCACTGCACCGCCGAAGCCATAGTCGGCCAGCAAGGGCAGTGTCTCGCTGGAGACACCTCCTGCTGCCATGACCTTACGGTCGATGAGCCCGGCACGCGTGGCATCATGTAGCTGTTGAGGTGAGAAAGCAGCTCGCCGCTCGGGTCGTGAGATGCTGTCGAAGACAGGCGAGAGGAAGACATAATCCATGTCGGCACGCAGCGACTGCAGCTCTTCTATTGAATGGCATGAGCGGCTTATCTGTCCGCTGTAAGCCCTTGGCGGCACTGGGTTCTCGTCGCTGAGGTGTATGCCTCTGAGTCCGAACTCTTCTTTGAGATAAAAGTGTTCGTGTACGACGATACGCGAGTGCCACTGCTGCGGCAGCAGGGTGAGCAGACGCTCGGAGTATATAGGCTCTGCTCCCGGCTTGCGCAGATGCAGCATGTCGAGTCCTTCCTCGAAGAGGGCATTTATTATGGTGTCCTCCTCGACGAAGAAGTCCGGAGTAGAGAGCAGTATCAGTTTCATCACTCAGTGTGCTTTGCAATTATGGCGCAAAGTTAGGTGAAAAAGTTGAGAATTGGGGTCTTCGGGGTTAAAGTTTATGGTATTTTTCACTGTTTTAACATTTCGCTTACGGCTCTTTCGAGCTGTATGTCGCGGCCGTGCAGCATATCCTCTGGCTGTGCCACGACGAGGATGTCTGGTTCGAGTTGCTGATTCTCAAGGTAGTTGCCTCGACGGTCGAGCGACCCCACCTCGGGGATTCCGAACACGAATCCGTTGCTGCGACGTTCCCACCACACTGCCGTCATCGTTCCCGGCACCGGCGCTCCTATGAGCTTGCCGATGGCTTGCTCTTTGTAGAGCCATGGGGTGCCGTGGGCGTTACTGTAGTTGTCTTCGCAGATGAGCATGCACGATGGTTTTGTCCAGCGGTTGTATGGGTCGGTGCCGATATACTGTCCGCGCGGCGTATAGGTCACAGCAGCCGTGCCGGAGAGCAGTTCGCAGACATCGTTGTGGAGCCATCCTCCCCCGTTATGGCGTGTGTCAACAATCACGGCATCACGGTTGCGGTTCTTGTCGGACAACAACTCGCGGTAGAGGGTGTGATAGCTCTCTCCGTCCATAGCCTGAATGTGAACGTATGCCAGCCGTCCCTTTGACAGGCTGTCCACGATGTGCTCGCATCGACGCACCCAGCGTCGGTAGAGGGCATCGCTCACGGAGGCTTCGAGACGCACGGTGACATCCTTCTCCTTTCCCTTGACGGGTCTGACGGTGAGACGCGTGTAGCGTCCGGCCTTGCCGGCAAGCAAGGGATAATAGTCGCGTCCTGCTTCTATTTTCTTTCCGTCAATGTGCGTGATGATGTCGCCAGGAGCCACACACTTGTGGATGTAAAGCGGTGTACCCTCTATGAGCTCTGCCACACGTAGGCCGTCGCCGCTGTAAGCCTCATCGAGGAACACTCCCAGGCTTGCCACTGTCAGCGCACTGTTGCCGACCCTGTATGAGCATCCCGTATGCGACACATTGAGTTCGCCGAGCAGCTCGCTGGCCATCTCTGCGAAGTCCCAACCGTTGTTGATGTGCGGCAGGAAGCGGGCATAGCGTTTGTGCAGGGCATTCCAATCGGCGCCATTCATGCCTGGGTCGTAGAGCTTCTCGCGTGTCTGGTTCCAGATGTGTTCGAAGTAACATGCCAGCTCGGCCGTGGGGCGTGTCGTGTGGAAGCACTCGAAGTCGATGTTCTTGACGGAGCCGGCACTGATGTCGAGCTTCTTGATTTGACCGCCGCTGGCGTAGTAGGCCGTCTTGCCCTCGGCATCCACATCGAATTGACTGAATGTCACGGCAGTGGACTTGATGACAGTGTTGCCAGTCTCGAGGTCACGTTCCCAAAGTGCCGTGCCGAGGGCGTAAGTTGCCACGTAGTAGAGCTTAGTGCCATCCTTGTTGAGCACAGCATCGCCCATGCTGCTGCTGGCAGTGGTGAGGCGCACAGTGCGGAGGTCAAGGTCGCGGAGGTCGAGCTCGGGATTGGCATTCTTGACGCTGTCGGCCTTGGCTTCCTTCTCCTCGCGCTCCTTCTTGGCTTTCTCCTCCTTCTCACGCTCCTTGGCAAGCTCATCCTCGCTCTTCTCCTTGCCCTTCTTCTTGGCCTTCTCCTTTTTCTCCTTTTCCTTCTTTTCCTTTTCTTCCTTCTCCTTCTTGGCCTTTTCCTTGGCGGCTTTCTCGGCCTCGTCGAAGCGCTCACGTTCCTCCTTGTTCATATTGAAACGCTCATAGGCATCTTGGTTGAGGAAGGTAATGAAGTAGTCGCGCTCGGCACCCCATGAGCCATGGCTGCGGTAGCCTGCGCGGTCGCTTTGGAAAATGATGGCTTTGCCGTCGAGCGCCCATCGCGGATTGCCCTCGGTATAGCCGGAATTGGTGATGTTCACGAGCTTGCCCTTGCCATCGGCCTGAACAAGAGCGATATCGGTATTACTCCACCCCCCGGTGCCGATGTATTCTGTGAGCAAGTACTTAGAGTTTGGGCTCCAGGCATAGCTCTGGTCGCCGTCTCTGTATGAATATTGGAAACGCGCCGGCATTACAGTGGTGATGCTCTTCGACTTGGCATCCATGACACACAGTTCCGCCCTGTCGCGCAGGAATGCAATCTTTTTGCCGTCGGGACTGTATGCTGGCTGGAAGCACGTCTGGTCGGGGTCGGTGAGAAGTTCTTCTTTCAGCTCTGTGGCATAAGTAAACTGCTTCTCTTCGTCGCTCTTGAGAGTTGAGCGATATATCCCCCATCGTCCGTTCCGCTCAGAGGCATACACGAGACTTCGTCCGTCGGCAGCGCAGGTCACGTCACGCTCTTCCTCAGGGGTGTCGGTGACCTGACGTGTGGTCTTGTAGTCGAGACTTGTGACATAAACGTCGCCGTCGAGGATGAAAGCTATCTCCTTGCCTTTGGGAGAGAGACTGACGCTACGTGCTCCGCCGGCCACCACGCGGCGCACCTCGTCGCGCTCGTTGTTGTCGGAGATGATGCTTATGCTGACCTTCTTGGGCTGACTGCCGGGGCGCATAGTGTAGAGTTCTCCGTCCTGTGAGAAGCACAGTAGTCCGTCGGCCGACGCAGTGAGGTATCTCACCGGTGCCCCCTCGAAGTTGGTAAGCCTGCGTTCCTTGGCATCTGGCGTGGCGAGCTGACGCTCATAGACATTGAACGTTCCGTTCTGCTCGGAGAGCCAGTACAAAGTCTTTGTCTGTGCGACAAAGACAGGATTGCGGTCTTCGGATGGTGTGGTGGTGAGCTGACGATATGTCGGCACGCCACCGCGACCGGCATTGAGGTCGGCTTGCCACAGGTCACGTGCAATGCTGCTGGTGTGGTGCTTTCGCCACTGGTTCTCGTAGCCCTTGATGACATCGTAGATGATGGTGCCGTCGGGTCCCATGGTGACATTGCCGGCACTGACGTCCGATAGCCACTGCGGTCGTTCTCCCGCGCGCGTGCGTATTTTATATAGGTGTGTGAATACCGACGATGGGAACTGCATGTCCTCCGGCCTCGGCATTCCGGCAGCTGTGAAGACAAGTTCATCGTCGGAAGTGAAGACGAGTGGCGTCTCCGTGCCGGAGTGTGTGGTGAGTCGTGTCAGCCCCTCGCCGTCGGCTCCTATGAGCCATATATCCATGCTGCCTTCACGGTTGGACACGAAGGCAATGTTTTTGCCGCTTGGCGACCACACGGGTTGTGTGTCATGTGCGGGATTGGATGTCAGTTGCTGTGCACGTCCGCCGCTGACGGCCACGGTATAGAGGTTGCCTTTGTAGGCGAAGGCTATTGTCTGTCCGTCGGGGCTTATGGCAGCTGCACGCAGCCATAATGGCGTGAGTGCCGATGCCGACACGGAAGATAGTGCGGTTGCCGCCGCGATGAGAAAAGCTTTACAATTCATAGTGTCAACGTTGTGTATATATAATTGGCTGGATGTGTATGGTGTTAGTAGCCGAAGATTTCCTGGAGCGACACCCGTCTTACGGGTCCTGTCTGTCCGAGGGCAGACATGTCGAGCTCGCTCTCGTTGCCCAGGATGACATAGCGTCGGGGCTTGCGCGCCATGCGTTCGTTGGCAAATCGCACGATGTCGTCGAGAGTGATGTCGGGCAGGGCGTTGTAGATTTTCTCGTTGATGTCGTAGTCTATGCCACGGTCTTGCGCTGCCATCCAGGCATTAAGCACGGCAAAGCGTGTGGTGCGCTGTGCTGCCAGCTGTTTTGTGAGGCTCTGCTTGGCAATCTCGAATGCACTCGGGCTCTGCGGTATGGAGTCGAGAATCTCGTTGAAGGTGCGTATGCAGTCCATCATCTTGTCATTTTGCGAGATGATGAAGGTGTAGCTCGTCTCGGGGTGTCCCTTGCGGTCGGGCATCTGGTCGTAGTAGGCGCGTGCGCTGTAGGCCAGCCCGCGGCTCTCGCGCAGTTCCTGGAACACGATGCCATTCATTCCGGCGCCGAAGTACTCGTTGAAGAGCGCAGCCACAGGCGTCATCTCCGGCTGCCACGCTGTCTCATCGTTGTTGATGGCCATCATGTAGATATTCTTGGCATCATAGGGTGCAAGCAAGATTTCCGTCGTAGGCGTAGGCTGCTCCATATACTCCTCGAAGGCGAGCGGAGCTTTCAGCTCGGCCGGCAGGCGGTGTTCCTGTGTGAGCAGGTCGGTGAGGTCGCCCATCGCACGCGGGCCATAGTAGAGCACTGTATGCTCATAGCCAGTCAGGCCATGTAGGATATCCACGAGTTCCTGCGGGTCTGTCTCGGCGAGCAGGGCTGCGGTCATGATGTCACGCTGGCTGTTGCGCTGTCCGTACATGCCGTAAGCGCGCAGCCTGTTGAAGCACTGCCTCTGTTCCAGCTTGGCATCGGCCTGTGCCTTGGCGGCATTGGCAACGTAAGCGGCATAGGCTGTGCTATCCACCTGCACGTTCTTCAGCACGTTCTCCAGTAGCGCCAGTGCCTCGGGCATGTTCTCGTCGAGTCCCGAGAGGGTGATGGTGGTCTGATAGTCGCCTGCCCCGATGCCGAATGAGCAGGCCAGCCCATAGAACTTCTGCTGCACCTGTTCTGCAGTCATCGAGTCGGTGCCGAGCAGCGTGACGTATTCGGCAGCAGCACCAATGCGCTTGTCGGCAGCCGTGCCGAAGGGCAGACGGAACACGAGGTAGAAGATGCCGTTTTCAGTGTTCTGCTTGTAGATGAGCGGCAGCTTGCGTTCGGACGCGCCATCGTTGTCCGGCGTCCAACGGGCTTCGGTCATATCCTTCTTGAAATCCACGAAGCGTGGTTGTATGGGCTCCACCTCCGTGTCTTGGATTTCCTTGACGAAGGCACTCATCTTGTCGCGGTTGGCAGGGATGGCGGTAATCTCGGGCTTGTCGATTTTCTTGATATTGGGGTCGTCGCCCTGACGCTTGAAGACAGTGACGAAGTTGTCTGTCAGGTGGCGCTGTGCGAAGGCTACGATGTCATCCTTCGTGAGTGCCGCTATGCGGTCGATTCTTCCCACGCAATCCTTCCAGTCTATGCCGTTGATGAATGAGCGCTCAAACATCGACACACGTGCACGGTTGTTCTCCAAAGACTGCATCTCACGCAGCTTCAGGTTATTGATGATGGCAGGCAGGATGTCGTCGGGGAAGTCTCCGCTCTTCAGTTTCGCAAGCTCAGCCTTGAGGAGGTCGCGACACTCCTCGAGCGTCTGGCCCTGACGTGGCGAACCTCCCATGAAGAAGATGCTGTGGTCGCAGAGCTGATAGTCGCCTGCAAATGCTCCCAGCATTGTCATCTTTTGGTTGATGTCGAGGTCTATGAGGCCGGCACGTCCGTTCGAGAGTACTTCGCTGATGAGCGACAGCGTGTCGCAGGCAGCATCCTTGGCAGCCGGGAAGGCCCATCCGAGGTAGAGCTGCTCTGCCTCGAGTCCTACCACAGAAGTGTCAACAGGTGCCGTCAGCTCAGGCTGCTCCGCGTATTCCGGACGCTTACAGTCAGGATTGGGCTGCCACTCGCCGAAGTATTTCTCGAGGATGGCGATGGTCTTGTCGGGGTCGAAGTCGCCGGCCATGAAGATGGCCACGTTGTTCGGGCAATAGTAGTTGTGGAAGTAGTTCTTGATGTTCGTTATCGACGGGTTCTTCAGGTGCTCCTGAGTGCCGATGGTAGTCTGCGTGCCGTAGGGGTGTGTGGGAAAGAGCTTGTAGAGCAAGGCGTTGAGCATCTTCTCGCCGTCGTCGCTCAGATAGAGGTTATACTCCTCATAGACAGCCTCGAGCTCGGTGTGGAAGCCTCGGATCACCATATTCTGGAAACGGTCGGCCTGAATGCGCGCCCAGTTTTCAATCTCGTTGGAGGGTATGTTTTCGACATACACCGTCTGGTCGAACGAGGTGTAAGCGTTGGTGCCGTCGCTGCCGATGAGTGCCATCAGCTTGTCGTATTCGTTGGGGATATTGTATTGCGCTGCCAGCTGGCTGACGCTGTCTATCTCGTGGTACGCACGCTTGCGTGCTGCGGGGTCGGTGAGCTGCCGATAGTCCTCGAAACGCTGCTCTATCTCAGCGAGCAGGGGAGCCTCTGCCGTGCTGTCGGTGGTGCCAAACTGCCTGGTGCCCTTGAACATCAGGTGCTCGAGGTAGTGCGCCAGGCCCGTCGTCTCGGCCGGGTCATTGCGCGACCCTGTCCGCACGGCGATATTGGCCTGTATGCGTGGCTCGTTGTTGTTCACAGAGAGATAGACCTTGAGTCCGTTACTGAGAGTGTAGATACGCGTGTCAAGCGGGTCGCCGTCAACAGTCTCGTAAGACTTGCGTTCCTCACAGGCTGACAGCACAAGCAGTGCGGCAGCGGCAAATGAAAGAAGAATTTTTTTCATGTTCGGTGAAGTGTTATATCCAAGATTGCGCGTCAAAATTAGCAATTCGCGCGCGCACCCGCAAGCCTTTGTTAGTTAAAGAATGTTGCATGTCAGAATAAATTGCCTTAATTTGCCTCTCCGCAGGTCTCGGAGTGGCGTTATGTAAACTTTTTTGCAGAAAAAAGTCACAAAAAGGCGAAAAAAATGACATTTTTCTTTGAACGTATCAAAAAAGTGACTACTTTTGCGCGGCAAACTTCAAGAACTAACCCTCAAAGCATATACTTCTACGACGACAATGAAAGAAACTATCCTCGTAACAGGTGGCACCGGATTCATCGGTTCGCACACCACTGTAGAGTTGCAGAATGCCGGCTACGATGTCGTCATTGTTGACAATCTCTCCAACTCACGTGCCGACGTCATCGACGGCATAGAGAAAATAACAGGCATCCGCCCCGCTTTCGAGAAGGTTGATTTGCGTGACTTCGATGCCACAGAAAGCGTTTTCAAGAAGTACCCCAAGATTAAGGGCATCATACACTTCGCCGCCAGCAAGGCCGTAGGCGAGAGTGTTGAGAAGCCCCTGCTCTACTATCGCAATAATATCGTTTCGCTCATCAACCTGCTGGAACTCATGCCGAAGTATGATGTCAAGGGCATCATTTTCTCAAGCTCATGCACCGTCTATGGCCAGCCCGACGTGCTCCCCGCCACCGAGGAGACTCCCATCAAGAAGGCTGAGAGTCCATACGGCAACACCAAGCAGATCAACGAGGAGATCATACAGGACACCGTGGCCAGCGGCTCGCCCATCAAGGCCATCCTCCTGAGATACTTCAACCCCATAGGTTCTCACCCCACGGCCATCATCGGCGAGATGCCCAATGGCGTGCCTCAGAACCTCATCCCCTACCTCACGCAGACTGCCATCGGCATCCGCGAGAAGCTCAGCGTCTTCGGCGACGACTACGACACGCCCGACGGCAGCTGCATCCGCGACTACATCTACGTCGTCGATCTCGCCAAGGCTCACGTCGTGGCCATGACACGCATCATGGAAGACAAGACCGAGGCTCCCGTAGAGGTATATAACATCGGAACAGGCAAGGGTACAAGCGTACTCGAACTCATACACAGCTTCGAGAAAGCCACAGGCGTGAAGCTCAACTACCAGATCGTGGGTCGTCGTGCCGGCGATATCGAGAAGGTGTGGGGCAACGTCGATAAGGCCAACCGTGTGCTGGGCTGGAAGGCCGAAACGCCACTCGAAGACGTCCTCGCCAGCGCATGGAAATGGCAGTGTGCCCTCCGCGAGCGCGGCATCATGTAAGCATCCCAAGCCTGAAAAAGAACATATGCTGCCGGATGGCAATGTGGTTAGAGACGCTGGTTCAGTGCGAGAGCATCGGCCGACGTTGCACATCAAAGACTGCTGAGCAATCAGCGAGTATTCCAATTTCATAATCCAGCTACCGGACAGCATATTGTCGTGTTTTATTTTGTGTTTGTGTTGTGACTGCCCTTCTGCGTGAGCAGAGGGGCAGTCTTTTTTTGGGGGCTGAAGCTCTACCTCGGGGGCACACCCGACGCATGGATTAGGGGGCAGACACTACATGTTTTCGGGGTGCAGAAAAAGCCCCTAGGGGAGTTATGTAACTCCCCTAGGCGAGTATTGTAACTCCCCTAGGCGAGTTTCATAACTCCCCTAGGGGATGCAACTGCCTCGCCTAGGGGATGCAACTGCCTCGCCTAGGGGATGCAACTGCCTCGCCTAGGGGATGCAACCGCCTCGCCTAGGGGATGCAGATGACACGACAAGAGAACATGCCTGATTACAGTTCCGAGGTAACGTAAGGCAGCAAATGCGGAGGTTGAGCAGCGAATGCCCTGCGCAATGCCACGTCAGGTTGCATGTCACGGAACGATGTCGTAGTCTTTGCCAGGGAGCGTGTCGATGGTGCGGAGGTCGTTGCCCACGAGAACGCGGAGACGTCCTCCCCTCATGCTGCGGATGGTGGCATGCTGAAACTTGCCACGGCTCCAGCTCATGCTTACCTCGAAGCCACCCCGTGCGCGCAGGCCGCGCACTTCACCCTCCGGCCAGAACACCGGCAGCGCCGGCAGCAGGCGTATGAAGCCCTCGTGGCTCTGTAAGAGCATCTCTGCCACACCGGCCGTGAAGCCGAAGTTGCCGTCGATCTGGAATGGCGGATGGGCGTCGAAGAGATTGGGATAGACACGTCCGTTGGGGTACTGACTCTGTTTGCTGTCGGAAGGTAGGGGGTTGAGCAGGGTGCGTATCATCGTGTAGGCATGGTCGCCGTCGAGGAGGCGTGCCCAGAGACACAGCTTCCATCCTATGCTCCACCCCGTGGCATCGTCGCCGCGATACTGCAGCGATGCACGGCAGGCGCGGAAGAGGTCGGGGGTGGCAGAGGCCGTGATCTGACGGCTAGGGTAAAGGCCATAGAGATGTGAGACGTGACGATGATGGTCGTCGGCCTTGTCGGCATCCTCAAGCCATTCCTGCAGCTGGCCGAGACGCCCTATCTGCATCGGCGGCAGCTGCTGCATGGCCTGACGCAGTGAGTCGGCAAAAGCGCGGTCGCGCCCCAGCACCTCGGCAGCCTCTATCGTCTGGGCGAAGACATCGCGCACGATCTGCGTGTCCATCGTGGGTCCGGCACATAGGGAGGCACCCCATTCGCCCT
>Ga0247610_10001330_pt1 | contig 30858 bp, 27 predicted proteins | sample 174DNAGHGhighgp2_FD_193483 | JGI IMG/M metagenome (GOLD analysis project Ga0247610, IMG submission 193483) | Sheep rumen microbial communities from Palmerston North, Manawatu-Wanganui, New Zealand - 1742 DNA GHGhigh gp2 | ecosystem: Host-associated > Mammals > Digestive system > Stomach > Rumen...
AATATTTCTTATAGTATCTATAGCTTCTATACCAACATATGCGCATTTATTATCCTTCATCGCATCAAGTATTGATGTAATCATATCATCATCTAAGAAAGGTCTTGCCGCATCATGTATTAGGCATAAGCTATTAGATGCATTAGATATACCATTATATACAGACTCTGCTCTAGAAGAACCTCCTAAAACAATTTTTAAATCTGTATATTTTCTAACCTCTTTAATATCAGATTTGCTACATACTAAAATAATTTCACAATCATATTTTTTAAATATATCAACACTATGCATAAAAAGTGGCTTACCATTTAGTTTCCATAACGCTTTATTCATCTTAAGCCCTGAGCGTACACCACACCCAGCCATGGGAATTATTACACTAAACATAAACATCACCCCTCAAATACATAGTCTAATACTAGGTCATAATCATCACATTTAAAATCTATATTGTTTAGTTCCTTATATATACCTGCAATTTTAAGTCCCTTATATCCCATAAGGTATCTATCATAATACCCCTTACCATATCCAATTCTTTGTCTATCCTTTGTAATACCAACACAAGGTACAATAAAGCATTCTATATCATCTCTTGCGATAAGATTATTTGAATTAGGCTCAAGAACATGAAACCTTTTCTCACTAAAATTAGTTAAATCATTTTCCATATAAAATGATATAGTATCCTCTGTTTTTGGAAAGCAAAAGCTTTTATCCCTATAATAATCCACAAGTGGCAAAAGATTTATTTCTCCCTTTAGGGGATAATAAATACCTATTGTATTATATTTATCAAGTATTTTGGAATCAATAATAGCCCTAACTATGGATAAAGAGACATCCTTAAGAGTGTCTCTTTTATTTAATAGGCTCTTACGAAGCTCCTTCTTACTTAATGTCACTATAGAAGACATAGTCTACATTATAATTTGGAAGAAGCGACATATTTAATGCACGCTCAGCAGCCTGAACTAGCTCCTTTGCATTTCTACATTCATTGTAGAATGCAACTCCATAATTAGCCTTAATATCTAAATGAATTCCACCATAATCCATAGCACTTGCAGTAAGAATTCCCTTTTCAAGCATTGTACGAAGTAAGCTCATCTTTCTTCCGTCATTTACAACAATAACGAAATCAAGACCTGATATACGATAAATCATACCATCATTTACAAGCTTATCATTAATAGCCTTTACATATTCACCTAAAACCATATTACCAATGGAACGTCCATGCTCTTTATTTATCTCAGGTAGGTTAGTAAGCTTGAACATCGCAATTTCAAAAGGATATCCCTCACGAAGTGATGTTTCAATATCCGCATACATTTGTGCCTCATCCTTAATAGAATCAAGAAGTGGCATATCACTATGCTCAAAATGCTTATCATTTACAATTTCAATTGTACCTGCTATCTCATCATCTGCACCCTTTTGGAAAATTCTTTTTCCTCTCTCGTGAACAAATTGATAATTAGCACCTGTTTTAAATCTATATTTTACATCATAGGCTGGCTTAGCCTCTGTAAGACCTGATATAGCCTTACGATAAAACGCCATATCATCAGGATGAATATAATGCTCAAAATCAGCACGAGCAATTGTATTACCATTTACATTTAAATCATGTACAAATGCATCATTACCCCATACATAATTTTCATCAATATTATAATAGAATATTGATTCCTTAGTAATATCAAATAAGGCTCTCATTCGAGCTTTAACATTCGCAAGCTCTGATGTTTTATCACTAAGCTTACGCTGTGCGTTAAGCATAGATGCCTCATCATCTAAATCACCAATAAGTAAATGTCCTGTATATCTTGAAGCTTTGAAAATAGGATTATCTGTAAAATTTAAAACATTAGTATCCTTACCATCCTTTGATGATACAAGGAATTCTCTTTTACATGTATCTCCTTCCTTACATTCCTCAGCCCAAGCTCTAAAATGCTCCTTAACCTTACTCATTTTTATTTGAGTATCATTAAGCGAAATTAAAACGAAGTTATTAGAAATAAAATCAAAAAATCTCTTACCTATTGCGTCTCCCTTTTCAATAGAAGCAAGCTTACATAGATTAGATGATATTTGCTTAATCTTTTCCTTTCTATCAAGTAGAACAAAAATCTTATCATTCTCTAAGGATTTAATAAACTCACTTTCAAGATGAGAACGTGATGTAGCTGCGGCTATAGTCTTAAAAAAGGCCATACCTACTACTACATATACCGCAATAGTAACTCCTTCCTTTGTATATTCTAGTGACTTATGCTCTGATATAATATCACTTAAGCATAATGCTAAAGTCATAAGTCCTGTACACACAAAAGCTAGAATTAATCTACCCTTTAGAATTCTTCTTTCAATAATAGATTGTGTAATATAAACTGATAATAGGATTATTGACATTATTAATGCGCATATTACTTCTGCGTATTTCATAGTAATTCACCCCATACATAATATACAAGTATAATAACAACAGCTACTGCAATAGTTACAATAACATATTTAATAGCTCCAGTCTTTTCCTCTACTACCTTTTCATGTGCATTATGCTCAAATAAAAACCAAATAGGGGAAAATAATAATTTTAAGAATGCTTTCATATTATACCTCCTACTTTAAGAACATATCCAAGTATTCTTGAATCTTTTCACGCTCATTAGCCTTCATTAATACTCCTTCAATTGCAAGAGAAATATTACCTGTTTCCTCTGAAACAATAATAGTTAAGGCATCAGACACCTCTGAAATACCAATACCAGCTCTATGACGTGAACCTGTTGTTTTATCCTCGATACGTTGCTGAGCAAGAACATAATATGCTCCTGCACATCTAACCTTATTTCCACGAATGATAACAGCTCCATCATGTAGAGGTGTATTTGGTGTAAATATTTGAATTAATAATTCCTTTGAAACATCTGAATTAAGCTGAATAGCTCTTTCTGCATATTGGTCTAGAGAAATATTCTTTTCAACTGTAATTAAGGCTCCTATCTTTCTTGCTGAAAGATATAGAACTGAATCAATAATTGATTCCTTAGTTTGAGCAGATGATGTAACATCTACCTCTCTTCTATCATCCCTATTCTTAATAGAAATAATACGACGTAAATCAGGAGCAAGAATTGTAACAATAAACACAGGTGTACCTAATGATAAATAAAGGAATACCCACTTTGAAATTCTTAAATCAACATACCATGAAAAAGCAGCAATTAACGCAAATACCATGTTAATTGTTACTAAATCAAGTGCTCTTTTATTTTTAAAAACAAACTGCGCAATAGCAATACCAATCATAAGTAGAAAATAGGCCTCACAGACTATTTGTAGCCACACATTATCGGCAAAGTATTGTGTAAAAGCATTTAATATCATTCTTTCACCCACCAATATCATATATCTATTATATAACAAACCTCTTTAAAATTTCTACATATTAGGAAACTTTATTTAAAATTTAATGATATAATATCACTAAGGTGATATACGTGAAGAAGGCTATCCTTGTTTTATTAAAAACAAAAAATGACTATTATGACATTGAATATAGAATAAAAGAAATGGAAAACCTATGCCAAAGCATAGGTGTTTCAATCACTTCTTCAATATATCAAGCACTAGATAGACCTGATGTAAAATACTATACAGGTAGTGGTAAGATTTTTGAAATAAAGGATATGGCAATATCACAGGAGGTAGACGCCATTGTATTTGATGATGAGCTAACTCCGGTACAGCTTAAGCATATAAGCCAAATAATTGATATAGATATTATGGATAGAACATCAGTAATACTTGATATATTCCAGCAAAGAGCAAAATCAAGAGAGGCAATACTTGAGCTTAATATCGCAAGAGCTAGATATGACATGCCACGTATTGGTCTTATGCAGCGTAATTTATCACGTGAAGGAGCATCAGGAGGAGGTCTTCATTCTAAAGGTAGTGGAGAAACAAATCAGGAGCTTACACGTCGTCAGATTGCAGGACGTATATCAAGATATAATAAGGAGCTTATTGAAATTAAGAATAGAAAGGCTCAATCTGCTGAAAAAAGAGCCTCAAATGTTATACCTATTGTAGCTCTTGTAGGATATACAAATGCTGGAAAAAGCACTACAATGAATAAGCTTATAGAGGTAAGTGGTGGGGATAGTGAAAAAATGGTTTATGCCAAAGACGAACTATTCGCAACCCTTGATACAAGAATTAGACAAATAAATTATAAGAAGCATAAATTCCTTCTAACTGATACAATAGGATTTGTATCAAAGCTTCCATCTCTTCTTGTTGAATCATTTCGTTCAACTCTTGAGGAGATAAGAAATGCTGATTTAATAATAAATGTAATAGATTTCTCCTCTCCATACTTCAACGAGCAATATCAAATAACACTTAAAATGCTTGATGCGGTTGGAGCATTAGATAAGAAAATGCTTCTTCTACTTAATAAATATGATTTATTAGAAAATAAAAACCTAATAGTTGAAGGTGTAGAATCCCTTCCATATTCTAATAAGACAAACCTTAATGTGGATAAGCTTTTAGATTTTATTTATCAAGAAACTTCACCATATATGATAGAGCTTAAGCTAAACATTCCATATAAGGATCAAAAAATATGTCACTTGATTGAAGAAAAGGCCACAATATATGAAAAGCTATATTTAGAGGAATGTACTCATTATCATATATCTATTGACAAGAAATACTATAAAGAATTAGCATTATATGAAGAGGATGGCTTTATAAATTAAAAAGGGGTTTAACCCCTTTTTTACGCTCTATTCTTTAAAATAATACGTTCTAATAATGCGCATAGCTTATTAATAGAAATAGTATTTGCGAACTGTTGATATACAAAGCTATTACGAAGCTTTATAAGCTTATTAGTATTAGAATATCCTATCTCTATACTTCTTCCACTCTTACAATTAATTCTTAAAATATATGATCTAATTGTAGGATTTGGCTGTTCAGGAAGACGTTTATATTGAGACAATGTTTTATCATTTAAAATATCAAATGATACAATTTCATCATATGGAATATCAACATATACCTTGTCCTGATACATAAACCTAAATCTTTTAGCCTTATTATCTATAAAATAATATGTTGGATATATGGCGCTATTAGAAATAGCTCCCTCATATTTTTTAGCATTTTCTAATAAATACTTTTCATACTTATCTAAGAAATCTAAATCCTTTTTAGAATTTATCTTACCAAGCCTCCATGCAAGTAAGGCAATACCCGCAAGAACTAATATTATTCCCCCTGCTGTAAAAAATAATAATATTACTCCTAAAACTATTATTGGAAATGATAAATAAAATAATATATCATTCTTATCCTTTTTATATTTATAATTCTTCTTAAACTCTATCAAATCAGGCTTTGATACATCCTGATACATAAAAACTGATGTGTATTTATTCTCTTGTTCCATAGAATCCTCCAATATCTAAATTATATTATATTGAATTAAAAAAATAAATAATAAAAATAAAAAGCCCATGTGGGCTTTATATTTTAATAATAATCATTTGGACCATATCTACTACTTAGATCTGGTAAATCCTCCTCATCCTCTAATACACCATGAGTAGCCTTATAAACATCTACACGATCAAGCACTAGCTGTGCTTGAGCTGGTGATGCCTTTGGTGTATCTGCTGGATCCTCATTCTTATATGATGCCTTTAAAAGTAATGGTACAACAAATGATGTTGCCATAATTAATACCATTAAGAATACTTGAATCTTTGGATCTACAATTCCTGCATCTATTCCCTTTTGAGCAGATACAAGACAAACCTCTGCACGTACAGTCATAGCCATACCACATCTTACTGAATCCTTCATTGTATATCCATTAGTCTTACATCCAACTGTAGCTCCAATAAATTTTCCAAGTATTCCTGCAAGAACTAATGATAGTCCAAATCCCATAAATACAAGGAATTCCTTTGAAGCAAATGCCTTCCAGTCTGTTGTTATACCAATTTTTGCAAAGAATACTGGTGTAAATATAATATATGATGCAATATCTGTTCTTCTTTCAACATATTGGCTTGATGAACGTCCTGCAAGAATAAGTCCTGCAAAATAAGCTCCTGTGATATCTGCAATTCCAAATAGGAATTGTGAGAAGAAAGCCATTATAAAACAGAATCCGATTCCATAAATAGGAAGTCTTCTATGGTGTGGATATTTAGTCTCTAGATGAGTAAATATCTTACGTACAACAAATCCCACTCCAAACACAAACGCAAAGAATAATAATGTGAGTAATATAACTGATATTATATCAGCAGCTGTATTTGGCATTATGTGAGATAAAAGCTTAGATAATGGTTCTGCTGTAACAGAATCAGCACCTGCTGATGAACCAGACATAGATAATACAACTGATAAAATAATAACTCCAATTAAATCATCAAGAATAGCCGCACTAATAATGCATGTACCAATCTTTGAATTTAATCTTCCAAGTTCCTTTAATGTCGCAACTGTAACTGAAACAGATGTAGCTGATAATATTACTCCATAGAATAGATTACTCCACATCTTCTTTACTTCAATAGGATTTCCTGCATCATCTACACCAAATGATGTAGTACCAGTCCATCCATTGAATAATCCTGATACAATATATCCAAATATTATACATAATACTACGTCTAAAACAGTAATAAACGCAGCTGCCTTTCCTACTGCCTTTATTTGTTTTAAATCAGTACCAAGACCAGCACTAAACATTATAAGGATTACTCCTATTTCTGCAATAAATCTAATACCTGCTACTCCATCATCTGTAACAAAGTATTCATCAACTCCAGGAATTAAGGCAAATAATCCAATTATAATACCTGTAAGTAGCATAGCTACTGCCTGTGGTAACCCAATTTTTTTAGCAAATCCTCCAAGTATTTTTGCAAGAAGCAAAATAATACCTACTGGAAATAGAATTTCAAAAGCCTCGATTTTTGTAGCCATAAGCATTTGAATCATCCTCTTTCATAATATGATAATCCTACTATATACCTAATAAGTCGTTTTTTCAATAAAATATAGAATTATATTCTTTTGAAAATGTTTTTATAAAAAATTATTGAAATTAAATTCAAAAAAATAAAAAGGAGCCGAAGCTCCTTAATTATTATTAGAATGATGTTGGTACACAGAAATAGATAATGAATAGTACGAATATTACAAGACATACTATAGATATCTTCCATTCAGGCTTTTCTTCCTTCTTGCCACACTTATAAAGAATCATTTCTACACACCAAGCAATTGTAGAAAGTACTACATAAACAACTACTCCCATTCCAATTCCTGTTGTAATAGAATATGCAAGTGGCATCATAATAATTGTTACGAATGCTGATACTGCATTAATTGGATCCTTGAAATCAATATGCTTAACATTACTCATCATAAGTACTCCAACATATACTAGAGCAGCTGCAGCTGCGGCAGATGGAATAAATGCGAATAATGGTAATAAGAAGATTGCAAGTACAAATAGACATGCAGTAGTTAAAGCTGTAAGTCCAGTCTTTCCACCAGCTGAAATACCAGTTCCAGACTCAACGAATGTTGTAACTGTTGAAGTTCCTAGCGCAGCTCCAGCAACTGTAGCTACTGAGTCAGAAATCATAATCTTATTATAATTATGAGGCTTTCCATTTTGGTCAACAAGTCCAGCACTTGTAGCACATCCTACAACTGTACCCATTGTATCAAACATATCAATCATACAGAATGTAATAACTACCATAATAGCTGTCATAGCACTACCCTTAGGCATATCAAATCCATCAGTGAATGCAGTAAATGCTACTCCACCATCCTCATAGCTCTTGAAGAAGTTCTTGAAGTTTTCCCAGAACTTCCAAGTAATACCATCAGCCTTACCAGCAATAATATCAAAATCAGTAACCTTTAATGGCATACCAAGAACTGTAGCTCCTAAAATACCAATAATGATAGCTCCCTTGACATTAAGCTTAGATAGAATACCAATAAGGATAACACCAAATAGACATACTACTGCTGTTCTAGCTCCTCCACCTACCTGCCAAGCTTCCTTAGTATTAAATGATTGAAGTGTTACTAGAGTGTATGGGCTATCTACAATTACACCAGAGTTTTGTAATCCAATGAAAGCGATAAATAATCCAATACCTACAGAAATAGCTTTTCTTACGGCAACTGGCATTCCATCAAAAATCTTCTCACGAAGAGTAATCCACTTACCAGTTTCCTTATTCTTTCCAATAGGAATTACTGATAGAATTAGGAATATAATACCACTAATTAATACTAGTAGCATTGCATTTCCAAATGAGAACTCATAGCTTCCATATGTAGCACTATATAATCCTAATCCTCCTCCAATTAATGTTCCTACAGTTGAATTTAGACCAAGTCCTGGTGCCTGAGCAAATGGCATCTTAGCTACTAAGGCCATTAATAATGTTCCAATGAACGCTCCAATGGCAGTTGCCATAAATAGAGATGCCCAGTGGATATCTGCAGTACCACCCCATAAAATATTATTAGGGTTTACAGTTAGGATATAGCACATTGATAGGAATGTTACTATACCTGCAATAATTTCAGTTCTTATAGATGAACCATATCTAGTTACCTTAAAGAACTTGTCGAATCCAGATGCATTGGAATCATCATACTCAAGGATTCCTTCCTCATCTGGAGTTCCTGCAGCTTCCTCATTTGAAGCTGCCTCTTGATCTAGAGTTTCTTCATTTGAATCAACTACTAGCTCATCATCATTTTCAATAAAAGCCATATTTTCCTCCACTTTCTTTTCCAAATTTACCTCTATAACCTTATATATATAGAAGCATAAAAATGATACTTATATTATACCTTGAAAGCGGTTTCGTTTCAATAGGTTTTCAAGATTTGCCTATATTGAAATCTTTTGAAATAAATTTTAAAAATCATTTTTCTTTTTTGTATAAAATTTTATTTTTTTGACTTTTTAAGCTTTTCTTCTATTATTATGTGACATTTGCAAAAATCTGTAATATACTTTAATCAGATTTTTTAAAAATCACATTGAACGAAAAGATAAAGGAGAAATATAATATGGCATTTACTAATCAATATGTTGCTAGAGTTTATTCTAATCTTGAAGCTAAGAATCCTGGAGAAAAGGAATTCTTACAAGCTGCAAGAGAAATTTTAGAGTCTCTTGAGTTAATTGTTAACAAGAGACCAGAAATCGAAAAGGAGGCTATCCTTGAGAGATTCGTTGAGCCTGAGCGTCTAATTCAATTCAGAGTTGCTTGGTTAAACGATAAGAATGAGGTTTGTGTTAACCGTGGATACCGTGTACAATACAATAGTGCAATCGGACCTTACAAGGGAGGATTAAGATTCCACCCAACTGTTAACCAATCAATCCTTAAGTTCTTAGGACTTGAGCAAGTTCTTAAGAACTCACTTACAACTCTTCCTATGGGAGGAGGAAAGGGAGGATCTGACTTCGACCCTAAGGGAAAGAGCGATAAGGAAATCATGAGATTCTGTCAAGCATTCATGACTGAGCTTTATCGTCACATTGGACCAGATACTGACGTTCCAGCTGGAGATATCGGTGTAGGAGGACGTGAGGTTGCTTATATGTTTGGTCAATATAAGAGAATCCGTGATGAGTTCACTGGTGTATTAACTGGTAAGGGATTAACATTTGGAGGATCTCTTGCTCGTACTGAGGCTACAGGATATGGTCTATGCTACTTCACACAAGAAGCATTAAAGACTTTAAAGAATGATTCATTCAAGGGTAAGACAGTTGCTGTATCAGGAGCTGGAAATGTTGCTATTTATGCAATTCAAAAGGTTCAACAATTAGGTGGAAAGGTTGTTACATGTTCTGATTCAACAGGATGGATTTATGATCCAGAAGGAATCGATGTAGCTTTACTTAAGGAAGTTAAGGAAGTTAAGCGTGCACGTTTAACTGAGTATGCTGCTCAAAGAAAGTCTGCAGAGTACCATGAAAAGAAAAATGGAGAGCACGGAGTATGGCAATATAAGGTTGACATCGCTCTACCTTGTGCTACTCAAAACGAGCTTAACCTTGAGGATGCTAAGATGCTAGTTAAGAACGGTGTTATCGCTGTTTGTGAGGGAGCTAACATGCCTACAGAGCTTGATGCTGCTCACTACCTAATCGACAATGGAGTAATCTATGGTCCAGGTAAGGCTGCTAACGCTGGAGGAGTTGCTACTTCTGGTCTTGAAATGGCTCAAAACTCAGCTCGCCTATCTTGGACATTCGAAGAGGTTGACGCTAAGCTTAAGTCAATTATGGAGGGAATCTTCCACAACGCTCACAATACTGCTAAGAAGTATGGAGTTAGAGAGAATGACCTTCTTACAGGAGCTAATATCGCAGGATTCGAGAAGGTTTGCGATGCAATGCTAGCTCAAGGTGTATTCTAAGATTAATTAGATAACTTAATATGAACCCCGATGTTCATAAAAAAGGCTCTAGGATTTTTCCTAGAGCTTTATTTTTATATCAATTCCTTATACAAATTACCAATTCTATCATAAAAGCTTGAATGCTCAAATTCTCTAAAAACAAAGGCTATATTATCAATAAGCTCATCGCCAGTTAAGGTATTAAATAGTATTTGTAATACCCCATATATTGTATATAACCCTACCATATTATCATAGAAATTATCATTATTATTACAATAAGGGAAATTCATATAAAACATATGATTTATTAAAATATTTATAATCTGATTATTTATAATTGGATGAACCATATCATATGTAACATCCTCCATTATATCCCTATATCCTGTGCTCAAAGCCCTTTTCTTAAAATATTCATTATAAATAGCCTTAATAAATATAAAGAATCCTTTATCTAAATCTATTTTAATATTTAATCCTAATAATTCACTAATCTTATTTAATCCTAAAATACCAGGATTAGAAATCAAAGTATCAATCACATTTCTTCTTAAACCATTACCATTAATAAAATGCTGATTCTTAGTATAAGGATTACCTAGAATATACTTCTTATCAAGGCTTTCAAACTTTATAATTCTTTCAATCATAAGCCCTTCTACTACAGCCTCACATGATGTTGATAACGCCACCTCAGGAGAATTAATATACCTAACAAGCCTAGGATATTCCATACAAATAGTAGTCAAAGCCTTAATTCCATACTTTTGCTGAATAGAACACATACCATCCTTAAGCTTAGGACACATACCATTTTCATCAAGAGCGATATGTGCATATCTTTTTGGTGTTTGATATTCCTCACATACAAAATGATTACAATCCTCTCCAAGAGCTGTAATTCTTAAATAATCTTCTTTATTAACATTTATTTTCCAATATCCACAGCATGTATGTCTGCAGGTATCACATTTACATTTAAAGCTCTTAAACCCTTCTAACGCTAATACATTTTCCATATATAATATCCTCTATCCTAATTTTACTACGTGTATTATTTGGCTACAAGAAAAAAATAAAAAATAGAATGGATTAATCCATTCTATTAATATACATTACCAACTTTAACTTTACCATTTTCATCTTCATAAATCTTTATGAGATAATCATCTGATAATACCTCAATGTTTTTATCATCAAAATAGTAACCTTTAACATATATGCAGTCCTCTTCTATTGCATAATGTGCACTATTCATGCTCTTAGCTATTGTTATCATCATGTCATAATTAGTTAATTTTTCAGTAAGAGTTGTATAAATCCATGCCTTTTCTTCATCATTAAGCCTATCTCTACTCAATGAAAAATATAATGGAAGATCAAAATTATAGCAATAATTGCCTTCTATAAAGTAACTTGAACAAGACGATATCCTTACATATCCTTTTTCATCCATGAAATAGTTAAACAATCTATATTCTTCAATAAAGTAGCCATATACATATGCCAATTGATCTATTCCATTAGCTTTTAAATCAAAATCTAGTTCTTCTTTATAATAATCCGATTTAATTATCACTTCATTATAAAAGTCTCTTTTATTTGTTACATAGAATGAAATTTCATAATTACCACCAGATATTATATTCTTTTTATAATCTTTAACCTTATATTCTCCCAAATCTATAGTGACAATCTCATCATATGAATTAAGTACTAATCTAGTTTTTGTATTTCTTAATGTTAATACTAGTATTATCGCCGTAATACTTGATAATAAAATTATTAATCCTATTATTATTCCCTTTTTCTTCATAACTAATCCCCCAATATTAATCCATAGGTGCTATTTCTTTAATCTACATTACCAACTTTAACTTTACCATTTTCATCTTCATAAATCTTTATAAGGTAGTCATCTGTTAATACATCTTGGTTAGTATCTTTATCTAAATAGCAACCCTTAACATATACACCATCATCTTCTATTTTAGTATAGCTTGGCATATATCTTGCTATTTTTGAAATCATTTCATAATTAGTAAAATAATCTGACAATTTTTGATAATATCCTGTTTCATTATCACTAGAAAGGCGTTCATAGCTTATTGAACTCGCAATTGGAACAGGTAATAAATATCCATCAGTATCTGTATGAAAAACACCTGATCTAGATGCTATCCATACATAACCACTATCATCCATAAGATAGTTGAATAGTCTATCATTCAAAACAAAATATCCATATACATAATAATCTATATCATAATAATCTACATCAAAATCCAATTCTTCTATATAACCATTTGACTTAATTATTACCTCATTATAAAAATCATTCTTATTATTAACGTAAAAAGATATATTATAATTAATCCTATCGTTGCTATCCTTCTTATAATCCTTTACCTTGTACTTGCCTAAATCTAATGTAACTGCGCCATCAGATGAATCAAGCACTAATCTAGTTTTTGTATTTCTTAATGTTAATACTAGTATTATCGCTGTAATACTTGATAATAAAATTATTAAGCCTATTATTATTCCCTTTTTCTTCATAATTAATCCCCTAAATTAATCCCTAAATGCTACTTCTTTAATCTACATTTCCAACTTTAACTTTACCATCTTCATCTTCATAAATTTTTATAAGGTAGTCATCTGATAATGTCTCTATATAATTATCATCTATAGAAAAACCTTTAATGTTTATACAATCATCTTCTATTTTAGTATATGTACTAGGAAGATGTTCTGCTATTTTTAGTACCATTTCATAGGTTGTAGACTTATCACTCAATCCTCTATAATAATAAAACTGGGTTTCATTCTCTATTGCTTCGGCGCTTAAAGAATAGCGTACAGGAAATGGTATTAGGTAATAATTATTATCAGTTGAAAAAACACCAGAACGTGATGATATTTTAACATACTTGCTTTCTTCATCGATATAATAATTAAAAAGTCTATTGTTTATTAAAAAATATCCATAGGCATAGTAACGATTATCTATATTGTAATACTTTACATCAAAATCCAATTCTTCTTCGTAATATTTAGATTTTACAATGACATCATTATAGAAATCATTTTTGTTAGTCACATAAAATGAAATCATATAATTTGCCCCATCTTCTGTCCATTTATTATAATCTTTCACCTTATATTTACCCAAATCTAAAGTGACAGATTTATCTAATGAATCAAGCACTAATCTAGTTTTTTTATTTCTTAATGTTAATACCAGTATTATAGCGCTAATACTTGATAATAAAACTATTAAACCTATTATTATTCCTTTTTTCTTCATAATATATTTCTCCCTTTACATACAATTTAAATTATATTTAAAATAATAATTGTTTTCAAGTAAAAAAAGACCTTTGTCTGAACAAAGGTCATTTTATTTTATAGGTGTAGCTTACGCTCTTTAATTTCTTGTGTTCTTCCTTGATTCCAATATTGTGATCCAATATATCCACAAGTTCTTCTTGCTACATTCATCTTTGACTGATCTCTATTATGGCAGTTTGGACACTCCCACACTAGCTTATCATTATTGTCTGTTACAATCTTGATTTCTCCGTCATATCCACATACCTGGCAATAATCAGATTTAGTATTAAGCTCTGCATACATAATGTTATTATATATAAACTTAATTACCTGTAATACTGCTGGAATGTTTCCTTGCATATTAGGTACCTCTACATATGAGATAGCTCCTCCTGGAGATAGCTTTTGGAATTTTGATTCTAAAGCTAGCTTATGGAACGCATCAATATCCTCAGTTACATGTACATGATATGAGTTAGTGATATAGTTCTTATCTGTAACTCCTTCAATAATTCCAAATCTCTTTTGTAATGATTTAGCAAACTTATAAGTAGTAGACTCAAGTGGTGTACCATATAATGAATAATCAATATGCTCCTCACTCTTCCACTTTGCAGTGTATTCATTAAGCTTCTCCATTATCTTAAGTCCCATTGCTTCTCCTTCAGGCTCAGTAAGCTTCTTTCCTGTTAGATAGTAAACTGTTTCCCAAAGTCCTGCATATCCTAAAGATATTGTTGAATATCCACCATATAATAGCTTATCAATTGTCTCACCCTTCTTAAGTCTTGCAAGTGCTCCATATTGCCATAATATTGGTGCTACATCAGACTTAGTTCCAAGTAGACGCTCATGTCTAATTCTTAAGGCTCTATGGCATAGATCCATACGCTCATCAAATACCTTCCAGAAATTATCCATATCCTTTCCTGCAGTACATGCAATATCAACAAGGTTTACTGTAACTACACCTTGATTGAATCTTCCATAATACTTAGGCTTTCCTGTTTCGTCAACATAAGGTGTAAGGAATGATCTACATCCCATACATGTATAGCAATGTCCTTCCCCATTCTTATCAACCTTATCTCTTAGCATAATCTTCTCTGAAATATAATCAGGTACCATACGCTTTGCAGTACACTTAGCCGCAAGCTCTGTTAGATAATAATAAGGTTGTCCCTCCTCAATATTATCTGGCTCAAGTACATAAATAATCTTAGGGAAGGCTGGTGTAATATATACACCCTTCTCATTCTTAGTACCCTTAATACGTTGCTTTAGAGTCTCTTCAATGATTAATGCTAAATCAGCCTTCTCTTGCTCATTCTTAGCCTCATTTAAATACATAAACTCTGTAATGAATGGAGCTTGTCCATTAGTTGTCATAAGAGTCACTACCTGATATTGAATAGTCTGTACTCCTCTTGTGACCTCATTACGTAATCTATCCTCAACAATTGCCTTAATTTGTTCATCTGTCGCACTGATATTAAGCTTTTCAAATTCAGCTATAACCTCTTTTTTAATTTTTTGACGTGATACATCTACAAATGGTGCTAGATGTGTTAAAGAGATAGATTGTCCACCATATTGGCTTGATGCGACCTGAGCTATAATTTGAGTTGCGATATTACATGCAGTTGAAAAGCTATGTGGCTTTTCAATTAATGTTTGTGATATAACAGTTCCATTTTGAAGCATATCCTCAAGGTTTACTAAATCACAATTGTGCATATGCTGTGCAAAATAATCAGCATCATGGAAATGAATTAATCCATTCTTGTGAGCCTCTTGGATATCCTGTGGAAGTAGGAATCTATTAGTAATATCCTTAGATACCTCTCCTGCCATATAATCTCTTTGAACAGATACTACAGATGGATTCTTATTAGAATTCTCCTGCTTAACCTCTTCATTATCTCCTTCAAGTAGTGATAGGATATAATCATCTGTTGTATTACTTTGACGAAGAAGCTGATGCTTATAACGGTATGTAATATATGACTTAGCTACCTTAAATGCACCCTTTTCAAATATTTCCTCCTCAACGAAGTCTTGGATTTCCTCAACTCCAACAGCTCTTCCTAAATCATGACACTTCTTTAATACATCCTCAACTATTAAATCAATTGACTCATTTGATAGCCTTTCACTTTTTTCATCAATTGATTCATTAGCCTTGACGATGGCATTATAGATTTTTGATTCGTCAAAAGAAACTTCCTTTCCACTACGTTTAATTACATTCATTTCTATTTCCCCTCTCATTTTTAGAATACATTCCTTGCGTATCTACATTTAGTATAGTATAATAATTAAAACGGAGGTGTTGGATTTCCAACAGCATTTATTATCATGAAGGATTATATAAAAGAGCTAATTTATTTTAAAAATTTAGATGCACAGGATTATCATGCAATACTTAGATGCTTTAGCGCAAGACTAATTCATTATGAAAAAGGAGCTAATATTATAAATATTGGTGATAATACTAACAATATATATATTATAGCCAGTGGTCTTGCAAGATCTAAAACTTATGATTTAAATGGTAAGACTACTATTTTAAAGGATTATTATCCAAATGATATATTTGGAATAGAATTCGAGGAAAAGGATATATATACTGAAGAGCTTATAGCTCTTACAGATACATATGTTGTTGCCTGTAATAGATTCCGTTTTATAACGCCTTGTGCAAACAGATGTAAAAGACATACTGATTGTATGAAAAATACATTTATAAACCTTGCCTCTCAAATGTCATCACAATCTCAAAGAATTCATCAAATGTCACAAGGTAAAACAAGACAAAAAATATATGCCTATCTTTATGAGCTAAGTAAAGGTAATAATAAATATTTTCGTATACCATATAATCAATCAGAGCTTGCGACATATTTAGGACTAGAGCGTAGTGCTCTATCATATGAGCTTAATAATATGAAGCGCGATGGTCTTATTGATTTTGATGGGGATATGTTTAAAATCAAAAAAAAGAAGGACTAGTCCTTCTTTGTTTCTTCTATTGGCTTTACTTCCTTTTGTGGAGCCTTCTTTCCACCTACTCCTACAACATCATCAACAGGAAGTGTAAAGGCTATTCCTTGCCCTGCCGTATCAAGTCCACATTTTTCATAAAATGCATGAAGCATCTTATCCTTTATACTTGAATTTGCAAGTATCCAAATCATTTCCTTTTCAGGAGTAATAGTAATATTAAACATTGTTTCTGCATCTCCACGGGCAGTACCACGTGCATTAAGAACAGTACCTCCACGTGCACCACAATCACGGGCAACACTCATAGCCTGCTCGCTAAACCCTTGATTAACTATTAATACTATAAGCTCAAAGTTTGTCATTATACCTGCCCTCCTTTAATATTAGCTAAAAAGTTATATAGCTGTACTCCAATGAGTGACTTCATTGGAATAGTAAAAGCTACTCCTTTACCATTACGTGTTTTAAAATACTTATCCTCATATGCATTTAATATAGCTTTTACTATATCCTCTCTTACAACACTAAGTATTATAGCCTTATCAGAGCCACTTATTCCAAGTAGATGCTGAATATCTGTTGGTGCAGTTCCCTGCGCATATAATACTGTCTGCATATTAACATCATAACCTTCTAATGCAGATAAATAGAAATCTACCTTTTTACGATCAATAATTGATACAAGTATTTTTAATTTAACCGGAGCCTCTAGACTATCCTTAGAGCCTCTTTTCTTTTTAGGGGTTGTATTATCTTCCATATTATAACCTCCTACATAAAATCGATGATTTGATCATCATGCTCTGTGCTTTCAATAGCCTTAAGCCTACGCTTAGCTACAAGCTGTTTTTGAATTACTGATTTAAATCCAAGTATTTGGATTGTAATAAGTGGTGTCATCGCAACCATTGCGACGATTCCATATCCCTGCTTTATGATATCAACATTTTGATCATACACAATTGAGCAAACACCAATTGCCATAGGAACTATAAATGTTGATGTTAATGGTCCTGAAGCAACACCTCCAGCATCAAAGGCAACTCCTGTATAAAGCTTTGGAACAAAAAATGATAATGCGAATGATACAGGTATCCTGGAATTAAAAACCATAATACACTAAATCCACATACTATCTTTATCATTGATAAGCAAATAGCAATACCTATACCAATACATAAGGCAATAAGCATAGTCTTCTTCTTTATAGCTCCAGTTGTAACCTCCTCTACCTGTTTTGTTAAAACATGTAGTGTAGGCTCAGCAAGTACTACAACAAATCCTATAACAAATCCAAATATAATTAAGGCTGCCTCTTTATTTGCAAGCTGACTTCCTATCTTATATCCTGTAGGTAAGAATCCAATCTCAGCTGCAGTTAAGAATAATGTAACTCCAGCAAATGTATAAATTATACCTATTAAGAATTTTAAAATCTTAACCCTAGGCAACTTAATAAATAATACATTTAATAACAAGAATGCTCCAAATATTAGAATAACTGATAATAATACAGTACCTGCATTCTCACCAAGCTTCTCAAATATATGAGAATCTATGTGATATCCATATCCTGATAATAAATTATCAAGCTCTCCTCCATTAACAATTGATACAAGAATTATCGCAAATATAATAGGACCTACAGAGCATAGTGCTACTAATCCGAAGGAATTCTCCTTAGTATTTCTTCCTCCAATAACAGTCGCAACTCCAAGTCCCATAGCCATAATAAATGGTCCTGACAATGGACCTGTAGTAACTCCTCCTAGGTCAAATGTCATACCTAAGTATTCTGGCTTACGAACAAGTAGGACACATGTTACTGCAAATAGGAATAAATATCCAAACATCAATAGCATTGTTAAATCCTTATTAAATATTATTTTTAAAATTGCTAGTACAAGGAATATTCCAACTCCAACACCAATAGATATAATAAGCATCCATTGTCCGACAGTAAGATTTGTATTAACCGCAACACCAATTTGCTTGGCAATTACTGTTAAATCTGGTTCTGCGACAGTAACTAAAATTCCTAGTATTAATGTAATAACAATAATTAAAGGTAGCTTCTTTGTTTTAATAAGGCTTGAACCAACTGTCTCTCCCATTGGCTGCATCGCAATATCAGCACCTAAGCTGAATAATCCAATACCAAGCATTAAAACTATAGCGCTAATTATAAATGTTATAAGTTCACTAGACTTTAAACTATATAGTGGCGTGAACGACAACAAAATAATCATTAAAGTAACTGGTAGAATTGATATGACTGCTTCCTTGATCTTTGACCATAAATCTCTAATCATATTTTCACTTCCAATTTATATATCGATTATATCACAAAATGTATAACTATTTAAATCAAAATTAAAAAATCAGCACATAAGTGCTGATTATTAAATGTTAATCTCAATATATGAAATGATATCATCAATAGGAATATCTTTCTTTATTCCATATGTTGGATCATAGAATTTCTTTTGATAATATAAGCAATAATGATTTCTTCTTCCAATTCTTGTATTACAAATACAAATAGGTGGAAGAGATTCAAAATCATATATAATCTTACCATGGGCAATACCATAATAATCAAGAGTTTCAATAAGCTTTGATAATGATCCTTGGAATGCACGAGCTTGCATACGCTCACAAATTGCTTCTATAGATTCACCTGTAAGCATAGAAATAATCGCATGCATACAATATCCCTTTGTAGGTTGTGATACATATTCAATCTTTCTTCTAATTGGATTTTCAACTGAATATGGAGAATCCTGATTAATAGAATGAAGCTTATCAATCAAATCAAACTCAACAGAAAGCTTCTTATATTCTTTAATAATAGCATAAGCCTTAGGCCCAATTGGAATATAAAACTTACCTTCTCCACGAGGAGCAAGTCTACACTCGAAGTCTAAAACATTAATAGTATCTGATAAAATAACTACCTTTGCAAATTGTGTGTTACTCTTTTTATTTGTTATATGCCACACATTAAATGGTATATCAATATAAATCTTATCATTTACTTTTACTAATGTACATAGGAATGACTCCATTGTCCCACTTCCTTCCGAGTGATTTATCAACAAAAATATTTTAACATAGGAAATATTTTCTTGTAAATATTTTTGCTTAAAAAAATATCGATTATATCTCTATTGTATATATTAATTTGTGCTAGAGTTGAAGACAAACAATAAAAAGAGACTACCATATAGCAATCTCCTTGTTCCTTACTTTAATCTATTAAATAATGTTCCTGCGCCTGCATATGCAATACAATCTTGCTTTGCATCCTCTGCAGATGACATATATGTAACATTTGATTTTTTGTTTACCGCATCATAATAGAATAATAAAGTATTTGTATCAAAGTTAGTATAATCTGTTGTAGTTCCATCTGGCTTACATAATCCTGTAAGAGATGCATCTCTTTGTGTTACTACAGTTGCTTGAGTCTTAGTACTATTATTATGAACATCATTAAATGACTTAATAATAGTACCTTGGTATGTATCAGTTACTTTAATTATTTGAGCATTATTACAATCCTCAAAATAATTGTATTCTGAATAAGCAAATGCATTTGCTCTTATATCCTGGCAATTGTTTCCACTATAATAATAGTTATTATACATATGCACATTAGACTGTCTTAATAATGGCATACGTGATCCACAATCATTATAGTAATTATGGTGTAATGTAATATTATATTGGAATGCAGAATCCCCTGGACCAATAAGTGCTGTCTTATGTGTTCCATTATATCTTACATAATCGATAGTAAGATTATGTGCATATTTGAAATCTGTAGATCCATCTCCATCAGCCTTATCATTTTCTTTAGTAACATCCCAATTATTAACTCCAACATTAAAAGTTGAATTATGAATCCAGTATCCTTCATAATCAATATTATATAATCCAGTTTTTGCATTAAGCTTACCATCTCCACCTTGAATACCTATTGCATCCTCAGTGTACGCATCAAATGTTAGATTTCTTACCTCAACTGAATTACATCCTGAGAATGTAAATCCAAATTGGAATATTCCTGCAGATTCACCTATACCCTCAATAGTAATATTATTTGCATACTTAACATCTAAATCATTAAAATATGAATCGTACTCAGTAGTAACACCATTTGTTTGCTTACGAGACATATAGTTAGTAAGACCTTCAAGCTTTGTAATTCCATTTGACTCATCATTAGTCATTTGGTTTAATCCAGCCTTTTTGATATCCTCCTCATAAAGCTTGTTAGATGCCCATCCTTCAGCATTATCAAAAAGCTCTATTTGCTTATTAACTCTAGCATCACTATTACCTTCACCATAGACATTCTTTGTATCAATATAGTTCCATTGAGTTGTTTTAATAGTACCTATAACTCTAATATCTAATGGTTTATCTGAATTTGCTTGGGCTTTTAAAATCGCACTTAAACCTGTGTATTCTGAATCACCAATAGTAGCTGTTACAGTATTCTTAGTCGCATCATCAACATAAACAACTACTGCATCATTCTTTAATGTACCATCATTATTATATGCCCCTACTCCTTCCTCTCTATTGAAGTGAGCATATCCTGATCTATCATATGCACTAACAGCTACATCTGCATAGCTAGACTTACCATCTGCTGTATCAACCTTAATAGTATAATCTCCTGCACTTAAACCAACAATATCAACTCTTGCAGTATTTTCTGACTTAAGTCTAATTAGATTATCATCTACCTTTGTATATGAAGAATCATCTGCACCCTTTACCTTATATGATACAGTTGTTCTTGAAAAATCTGTATCATTAAAAATTGCATATGCTCCTTCAGCATACCCACTTGATTCTGTAATTGCATTATCATCAACTACAATTGGATTATTATTGTTATTATTATCCTTATCTCCACCACAGCTTACAAATGCTAGTAATGCTATAGTAGATAAAGCAATACCTAATACTTTCTTCATGTTACCACCTCTTGCCTAAACATTGTAGCATACAACCTATTATATTCAATAGTGTTTTACCCAATAGTTATAAAGCTTCGCATTTTTGTGATAGTTTTTCCGACAAAAAAGGATTGGAATAACCAATCCTTAAATTATTTTACTAAGATGCTGTATATGTTGTTACAATACTTGTAACTAAAACTCCTGTTCCAGATCCTGAACTTCTATAAATATAGAATGTTGAAGTTCCTGAAACTGTAAATGTATATGTATAAGTAACTGCATCTCCAGATGTAATAGACTCTGAAGTTGTTGCATCCTCTGAATCTTTCTGAACTGCTAAATAAGCATAAGGCTTTGCAGCGCTAGTATTAATGTATGCTGTAACTTCTACTGTAACAGTTCCTGTTCCAGAGACAGTAATACCAATATACTTATCTGAATTTGATCCATTTGATCCTAGCTTTATTGCTCCATTAGAAAGTGAAATTGCATCACCTGAATCTACAACTGTGTAGTCATCACCTAAATTTGAAATGCTAGTAACTGTAGAACAATCTAATGAGTAAGTTGTATTACCACTTGCTGTAGGTGTATCAGTATTTGTATCTGTTGTAGGTGTATCAGTGTTTGTATCTGTTGCAGGTGAAGTTTGTGTTGTATCAGTTGATGTACCACCAGTATATGAAGGCGCTGCCCCTGATATTACATTTGTCATTGTACCAGCTCCAGCATATGCAATACAGTCTGACTTTGCTTGCTCTGCAGATGTTAAATACTCCACATTAGATACATGATTTTCTGCATCATAATAGAAATCTGTTGTATCTGTATCAAAGTTTGGATTATAAATATTTCCATTTTCAACCGCTGTTGTTCTATTATCTACAACTGTAGCTCCGCTTGTGCTTGAGATTCCTGTAAATACATTATTATATAATTTTACAGCTGCGACCTGATTATTACCTGTCTTAATAGAGAATGTATTCTTTGCATTTTCAAAATAGCATCCCTCGATAAATGCATATGCTCCTGCGTAAATTTGCATATTATTACCAGTTGAACCTGCATAATAATTATTATACATATGCATATTAGCTTGTCTTGCAAATGGAAGTCTTGATTCACATTGATCATAGAAATTATGATGGAATGTAATACAAGCAGCATGCTGTGTATCGCTACCATTTACAAGACCAGTCTTATGAGTCTTATAATATCTATTATATGATAATGTTACGAATGCTGTTTTCTTAATATCTGTACATCCATCTCCCTCATGCTTATCCTGCTCACTTGAGACATCTAGATTATTAAATCCAACATTAAATGTGTTATTATGAATCCAAATATTACCATCTTTAAATCCTGCTATTGTAGTTGAATCTGCTGCACCTTCAATAGCACATGCATCCTCAGTTGCTGAATCAAATGTTAAATTCTTAACCTCAACTGAAGAACAAAGTTTCCATGTGAATCCCCATTGATTTAATCTGGCATTATCTCCTATACCTTCAACAGTAATATTCTTAGCATTCTTTATATCCATCATATTCCAATATGAATCATACTCTTTTGAACTATATTTTAAGAATCCTTCTACACCATCAATTGTAGTGTATTCTGATTGATATGATGCTACTTCATTTCCATTAAATCTTAATCCGTCAGATTCTTTTCCAAGTGCTATAATTTCTGCTTGACTTAATCTATCTGTTTTAGCAATTTTACCAGCTTCATTTAATGTACTTAAAACAGAAGCGTTTAACACTTCACCATTATATGTTATAAGTCCATTTGCTAGAGGGTCAACATTTGCAACACCATTATTTGTTCTAACAGTTTTCATATTACCATCGTTGACGAACTCAATCTTATTCCAAGTCTTTTGATTAATAGTACCCATGATTCTTACATCTAGAGGAACTGAAGCATTTGTAGCTCCATTAATAATATTAAAAAGTCCAATATACTCTGTATCTTTGATTGTAGCCTTTACAGTGTTTTTAGTAGAATCATCAACATAAACAACAACTGCATTTTCCTTTAATGTACCATCATTCTTATATGCTCCAATACCATCTGATACACTAATACCAGTATCTTCATTTGGAGTTTTAAAATGGGCATATCCTGATCTATCATATCTTGAAACCGAAATACTTGCTTTAACCTGAGAAACTCCGTTTGAGTTTGTGATCTTTAAATCATAAGTTCCTTCTGCAAGTCCTACTACGTCAACACGTGCAGTTGAACCTTCTGCCTGTGTTCTTACAAGATTATTATCAACTCTAGTATATGTAGAATCCCCTGACTTCTTTACCTCAACCTTAATAGCTGTTGATGCTGGGTTTGTTTCATTAAAAATGGCATATAATCCTTCTGAATATCCATATGTAGCAGTCATTACATCTCCTGCTTGGATTGCAGTCCACTTTGCATAAAGTGTAATATTTCCCTTTACAACAGTTGTTGTTGTAAATAAGTCTGTACATGCTGCGTTACTATACCATCCATCAAAAGTAAATCCATCCTTTTTTGTTGTTGGTAATTGTGATAATACTCCATTCTCAGCTACAGTTGTTGAAGATACTGAAGTACCTCCATTTGTATCAAATGTTACTGTATAAATAGTAGTAGCATCTGTACCACTAGATGATCCTCCACTAGATGATCCTCCGCTAGATGATCCTCCGCCACTTACAGGAGCTGGATCTGTACCTGTACTTGTTCCTGTATCTGTACTTGTTCCTGTACCTGTACTTGTTCCTGTACCTGTATCTGTTCCTGTACCTGTATCTGTTCCTGTACCTGTATTTGTTCCTGTACCTGTATCAGCTCCAGTGTCAGGATCTGTTTGACTAGTACCTTCATTAGCGTTATTATCGCTATTTGTACTTAATGAACATCCAGTCAATGCTAGTGCAGCCATAGCTGCTATTGAGAATACCCCAATTAATTTTCTTGTCTTCATTTTAATTACTTCGCCTTTCTATGATTAAAATAAGTCCAAACCCATATTAAATACCTTATTATTATGCATTATATCATAATTAAAGTAAAATATAACACTCAAAATTATGTGATATTATGTGAAAAAGCGTCGTATCTTCGACGCTTTTAATTCAACAAATAATCCTTTAATATATTAATAACCTCATCAAAGCTATTAGATGTATTTATTTGGTTCTTAATAGTAGCAGAACCAGGTAGACCCTTTAGGTATGCTGAAATGTGTGTTCTCATCTCAAGCATTGCTAACTTTTCTCCTTTTAAATCAACTAAGTAGCTATGCTGAAGCACAATAGTATCGTATATTTCTTGATTAGTAGGCTTTTCAATAAGCCTATTATTCATTAAATATTCATTTATTTGTTCAAAAATAAATGGATTACCCTGTGCTCCTCTAGCTATCATTACTGCATCACAGCCTGTATATTCAAGTACATATTTAGCCTTCTGTGGTGAGTTTATATCACCATTTGCTATAACAGGAATTGATACTGCTTCCTTTACAGCCTTTATAACATCATAATTTGCTTCTCCTGAATACATTTGTGCTCTTGTTCTTCCATGAACAGCTAATGCAGAGGCTCCTGCCTTCTCAATAAGCTTTGCATTTTCTACTGCATTAATATTCTCAGAATCCCAACCAATTCTAATTTTTACAGTAACTGGCTTCTTAACAGCCTCTACTACTGCCTTTACTATTTCATAAACATGCTCTGGATTTTTTAATAGTGATGCTCCAGCACCAGCCTTTTTAGCTACCTTATTAACAGGACATCCCATGTTTATATCTATAATGTCACAATCACTATAATTATCTAAATATTTTGCAGCATATACTAAGGATTCAACATCAGCACCAAATATCTGCATAGATATTGGATGCTCATCTTGTGAAACCTTAGTCATCTTTATTGTTTTTTCATTAGAGAATCCTAAAGCCTTATCTGAAACCATTTCAGCTACCATAAGACCTGCACCATGTGATTTACATATTCTTCTAAATGCTTCATTACAAATACCTGCCATAGGTGCAAGCACTACCTGATTAGGGATGTAGACATCCCTTATCTTCCACATATAATAATATTTATCAAGTATTGGCTTTATATCCTCTATAGGAAGACCAATGATATTATATTCAGAGCCCTCAAAATGATCTACAAACTTTCCACCAATACCTTGAATAGCATAAGCTCCAGCCTTATCCATTGGTTCATTTGTTGAAATATAATCCCATATTTCATCATCTGAAATATTTTTAAAATAAACCTTAGATGTAGTCGCAAAATTATGTATCTCATCATTAAAAATAATTGCAACTCCTGATACTACCTCATGTATTCTTCCACTAAGACTTTTAAGCATAGAATATGCTTCATCCTTAGAATGAGGCTTTCCAAGCCTTTTACCATCAATAACAACAATAGTATCACATCCAAGTACAATAGAGTCATTCATTTTACCTATAGCCTTAGCCTTTCTTAAGGCTACTGATTTAACATTATCTATAGCACTAAGGCTATCATCCATTGTCTCATCTGCGTTAGCACCCATAATATCAAATTTATAATTAAACTCATTTAAAATGTCTTTTCTTCTTGGAGAAGATGACGCAAGTATTAGCTTCACATTTATCACCGAAAACATTATAACATAATATCACATCATTTTTTAAATTGAAATTTATTATATTATGATATAATAATAAACAAAGGTGATTAAATTGGTTAATAAAATTAAAAAATATTTGAAAATAAACAATTTAATAAAGCCTAATGAAAAAGTAGTAGTTGCTTTATCAGGTGGTGTTGATTCACAGGTCTTATTCTATGCTTTAAAAAAAATGGGATATGAAGTAATTGTAGCCCATGTAAATCATAAAAAAAGAATAGAATCTGATATGGAGGAGGAAAAAATAATTGAGATGTGTAAAGAAACACATACCAAATATGAAATTCTCCACCTAGAAAAAATTGACCACAATTTTGAAGCTAATGCCCATAACAAGAGATATGAGTTCTTTATTAATGTTGCAAAAAAGTATAATGCAAAATATGTAGCTACAGCTCATCATCAGGATGATAATCTTGAGACAATACTTATGAATATAATGTCTGGGTCAAACCTATATGGATATGGAGGTATTGCCCCAGAGCTTATAATTGATGATATTCATATTATTCGTCCTCTTCTTCCATTATCTAAAGCTGAAATTAGGGAATTTGCAGCTGCAAATAACATAATTTATTATGAGGATTATACAAATGCATTAGATGATTTTACACGAAACAGAATAAGGCATCATATCATTCCTGTTTTAAAAAAGGAATGCCCTAATATGCTTGATAGGTCAAATGCTTATTCAAAGCAAATACATGAAGCATTTGATTTTGTAAGAGGACAATCTATTAATTATTTAAAGGAAAATAATAATCAAATTATAAAAGAAACATTTGATAATCTTCATGTGTTTTTAAAGAAGGATATTATATGTCTACTTCTTGAAAATTATAATATTCAAAGAAGTGAAAATCTTATAAATGATTTACTAGATCTTATTGATAATAATAAGCCCCAGCTTGATTATAGCCTATCAAATGGATTATTATTTAAAAAAAGATATGATAAGATTTTTATAAGTAATGAATGTGATTCTAGTGCATTTAGCTTTTCTTTAAATAATAGAAATGATATTATTGATAACAACATACTTAAAGCTTATTTTACAGATAGTATTCCTAAGGATGCAATTTATTTAAAATTATGCTATAATGATATAGTATTTCCACTTACAATCCGTAATAGGAAAAATGGAGATAAAATAAGGCTTTCTGCTGGTGAAAAGAAAATAAAGGATTTACTAATTGATAAGAAGGTTTTAAAGGAAAAAAGAGATACTATTCCTCTTCTTGTAGATGGTAATGATAATATTTTATGGGTTTATAATATTGCAAGGGCAGAAAGTGTTCATAAATATAGGGATAATCATGATATATTCCTAGTTTTAGAGGTGAAAAATTATGCAGAATGATATAGCTGAGGTTTTAATTTCTGAGGAAAAAATTACCGAGTGCTGTAAAAGACTTGGTAAACAAATTGAGAATGACTATAAGGATAAGAACCCAATAATAATTGGTTTATTAAAGGGTTGTGAGCCTTTTATGTCTGACTTAATTAAAAATATAAACACTTATATAAGAACTGATTATATGGATTGCTCATCATACCATGGTACTATGTCTACAGGAACAGTTATCATTAAGAAGGATGTAGATGAGGATGTAAAGGATCAGGATGTAATAATTGTTGATGACATTATTGATACTGGTGTAACATTACATGATATAGTTCGTGTTTTAAAGGAGCGTGGAGCAAAGTCTGTTAAGACATGTGTTCTTCTTTCTAAGGATGTTAAAAGAAAGCACGAGCTTAATGTAGATTATGTAGGTACTACTGTACCAAATGCGTTTGTAGTTGGATATGGTCTAGATTTTAATGAAGCATATAGAAATCTACCTTATATCGGTGTATTAAAGGAAGAATTATATAAGTAATTTGTAGTAAGGAGTTTTGTGATGGATAATAATCAAAATAATCAAAATCAAAATAACCAAAACAATAATCAAAATCAAAACAACCAAAATCATACTCCAAAAAGAGGAGGTTTCTTCTCTTCATTTGGAGCATATATTCTAATTATCATTTTGATTATTGGTGTATGGTTTGCCTATAGAAAGATGACGGCAACAAAATATGAAACTGTAGAATATAGCGAGCTTACTTCAGCTATTACTGAGGATAGATATATTGGTGGTACTGCTAAGCCTGCTGGAGAGATTAACCCTGGTATATATGTTATCAAGGGTACATTCTATGAGGATGCTGAGCATACAAAGGTCGTATATTATAAGATAAATGTTACTGAAGTTCAATATAATGAGCTTGTAGGTGCAACATATAATGTAGATATTACATTAAAGACACTATCTACAAATCAGGTTATGACTTGGATAATGTATCTTCTTCCATATGTATTAATCATTGGAGCTATTATTATTATTTCTAAATCAACTGGAAATTCAAAAGCATTTGATTTTGCTAAATCCAATGCAAGAAAATCTAATGGTGGTAGGGTTACATTTAATGATGTAGCTGGATGTGATGAGGAAAAGCAAGAGCTAGTTGAGGTTGTTGATTTCCTTAAGAATCCTAAGAAGTACTCTGATATGGGAGCAAGAATTCCAAAGGGAATTCTATTATTCGGTCCTCCAGGTACAGGAAAAACATTACTTGCAAGAGCAGTTGCTGGTGAGGCTGGAGTACCATTCTTCTCTATCTCTGGTTCAGAGTTTGTTGAGATGTTTGTTGGAGTAGGAGCTTCTCGTGTGCGTGATTTATTCAAGCAAGCTAAGGAGCAACATCCTTGTATTATATTTATTGATGAGATTGATGCGGTTGGAAGACAACGTGGTGCCGGAATGGGTGGAGGACACGATGAGCGTGAGCAAACACTTAACCAGCTACTTGTTGAAATGGATGGATTCGCAACTAACCTTGGAATTATAGTTATGGCCGCAACAAATAGACCAGATGTATTAGACCCTGCACTATTAAGACCAGGAAGATTTGATAGACAAATTACTATTTCTTCTCCTGATGTTGCAGGACGTGAAGCAATTTTAAAGGTACATGCAAGAAACAAGCATTTAGCAGATGATGTTAAGCTTGATGAACTTGCAGCTCGTATACCTGGATTTAGTGGAGCTGATATTGAAAATCTATTAAACGAGGCAGCAATTCTTGCAGCTCGTGACAATAGAAAGGTTATTTCAGCTGAAGATTTAGATGAAGCAACTGACCGTGTAATGATGGGTCCTGCTAAGAAGAGCAGAAAATATTCAGATCATGAAAAGGATTTAGTTGCACATCATGAGGCAGGTCATGCTGTAATTGGATTAAAGCTTGAGCATGCCAATGTTGTTCAAAAGGTTACAATTATTCCTCGTGGACAAGCTGGTGGTTATACACTAATGCTTCCTGAGGAGGAAACATATTTTGAGACAAAGCGTTCTCTTCTTGATCAAATCACTGGTCTTCTTGGAGGAAGAGTTGCTGAGGAGATTACATTTAATGAGGTATCAACTGGTGCTTCTAACGATTTCCAACGTGCTACACGTATAGCTCGTTCTATGGTTACAGAATATGGAATGTCTTCTCTTGGACCTGTTCAATATGAGCAGCAAACAGGATCAGTATTCCTTGGACGTGATTATATGAAGGAAAAGAATTTCTCAGATCAAGTAGCTCTTGAAATCGATAGAGAGCAACGTAAGATTATTGAGGAATGCTACACTGATTGTAAGAGAATTCTTACTGAAAATATTGATTTATTAAATACTATTGCTGAATACCTAAAGAAGGTTGAAACATTAACTAAGGCTGATATTGATGAAATAGCTGAGACAATGCATCTAAAGCGTTATGATGATCGTGAAAAGATTAAAGCCGAGCGTGAGGCTAAAGAAGCCTTAACGAAAGCGCAGGAGGAACAAACTAAGGATTGTCCTGCATGTGGTACTAAAAATAAGATTGACGCAATGTTCTGCATTAATTGTGGAAGAAACATTGAATCAGTAACACCAAAGAATGTTGTAGATATTACTCCTTCTTCTACTAACGATGAAACTCCTGTAGAAGATAAAAAGGATGATACTGATGAGACTAGATAAGTTCTTAAAGGTTTCTAGAGTTATAAAGCGTAGAACACTTGCTAAGGAGGTAGCCTCTGATGAGCGTATCCTTCTTAATGATAAAATTGCTAAACCAAGCTCACAGCTAAAATGTGGTGATATCATCACTATAATGTTTGGTAATAAGGAAGTAAAAATTAGAGTTTTAGAGCTTTTAGACTCAACTAAAAAAGCTGATACTGATAAAATGTATGAGCTTATAAGTGAAAGAAAAATAAATCCTGCAGATTAATTTCTGCAGGATATTTTTTTATAAATATTTTTTAATATCACTAAGCCTA
>Ga0247610_10001331_pt1 | contig 30851 bp, 24 predicted proteins | sample 174DNAGHGhighgp2_FD_193483 | JGI IMG/M metagenome (GOLD analysis project Ga0247610, IMG submission 193483) | Sheep rumen microbial communities from Palmerston North, Manawatu-Wanganui, New Zealand - 1742 DNA GHGhigh gp2 | ecosystem: Host-associated > Mammals > Digestive system > Stomach > Rumen...
AGGCACAGCTGGCTCAGTTGCTCAAGGACTTCAGTGCCATACCTGGCCGCAAGGTGCTCATCCACGGGGGTGGGCGCCGTGCCACACAGGTGGCTGCCAGCCTGGGCATCGAGTCGAAGATGGTAGGTGGCCGCCGCATTACCGATGCCGAGATGCTAAGCGTGGTAACGATGGTGTACGGCGGACTGGTAAACAAGAATCTTGTAGCCCGTCTGCAGGCCAACGGTGTGAACGCACTCGGTCTGACTGGTGCCGACATCGATGTAATTCGAAGCCACAAGCGCCCGCTTAAGGATGGAATCGACTTTGGATTTGTAGGCGATGTGGATCGTGCCGACGGACAGATGCTCAGCCGACTCATCGAGGCTGGCATTACCCCAGTGATGGCTCCACTCACCCACGATGGTCAGGGACATATCCTTAACACCAATGCCGACACCATCGCCAGCGAGACAGCCAAGGCTCTGGCACCATTCTACGACGTAACGCTGATTTACAGCTTCGAGAAGAAAGGTGTGCTGAGCAATCCTGACGATGACGACTCGGTCATCCCTACTATCAACCGCGCCGACTTTGAGCGCTACAAGGCCGATGGCACCATCAGCGGTGGCATGCTGCCTAAGATTGAAAACGCTCTGAGCGCCATCGACGCAGGCGTAGGCCGAGTGATTATCACCCTGGCTACAGCCATCGACGGACACAGCGGAACAATAATTTCATAATTTTTTTTGTTTTACTTGTAACTTTTGCCCCAGGCTATTCGTCATATAATAAGAAGAGGATGAAAAAGATAAGTTTCGAAAACGACATCTTGCCGCTGAAGAACGAGCTCTACAGGCTTGCCCTCCGCATCACCCTCAACCCTGCAGAGGCAGAGGATGTAGTACAAGACACGATGATAAAAGTATGGAACCGGCGAGACGGCTGGGATGAAATCGAATCGATAGAAGCCTTCTGCCTCACCATCTGCCGAAACCTGGCACTCGACAGGATGCGAAAGATGGAAAACCAGAACCAGAGTCTTGAAGCGGGCGAACACGAAAAGCCCGACCAGAGCTACGCCTCGAACCCTGAAGAACAGGCTATGCAGCGTGACCGAGTGGAGCTGATACGCCGACTGATAAGCGAGCTGCCCGAGAAACAGCGAAGTGCAATGCACCTGCGAGAGTTTGAAGGCAAGAGTTATAAAGAGATAGCGTCGATAATGGCTATAACCGAAGAGCAGGTAAAGGTAAACATCTTCCGCGCCAGGCAGGCCATCCGACAAAAATATATTGAATCAGAGAAATATGGACTATAAGTACATCAATCAGTTGCTGGAGCGCTATTGGCAGTGTGAGACAACACTGCAGGAGGAGGCCATACTGCGTGCCTTCTTCAGTCAGGACGACGTGCCTGCCGAGCTACAGCAGTACAAGGCACTGTTTACCATCCAGCAGGATAAGGAGCAGGCTCTTGGCGATGACTTCGACGCTCGTATTCTCGCAATGGTGGGACAGCAGGAGCCCAAGCAGAAGGCACGTGTGGTATCATTTACCCATCGCCTCATGCCTCTATTCCGTGCTGCAGCCGTGGTGGCCATCATCCTTACCATAGGCAATGCCGCTCAGGCACCATGGGACCGCGGATGGGACGACCCGAAGGATGCTTACGCCCGATTCCAGGAGCAGCATCAGGCCGACTCTGTTAATACCCTCGGCACTATACAGGCCGAGAATGTCACCGATACGATGAAGGTGGCAACAGACGCTCCCACCATAGTTGAATAAGACATTTTTTTCTATGCTTTCTTTATAATAAAAACAAGTAAAACAATTAATGTAGAAGCTGTGAAGCTTCGTTTCTCTCAAATTTTCAGGAAATACTAACGCTGAAGTTCAGGCTGCACTCCCACTACGATGGGGCTGCAGCCTTCTTCAATGCTATACGTTTTACTTTTTCATTCTGAGGTTCAGTTGATATATCGCCGGCAGCAGTATCAACAGCGAGAAGACTACTGCCATCAGCACACGCTGCTGGCCCAGCAGTTCGGCCAGCGTCATGTCGCCCCGGCCGTATGCAGCCATCGACAGGTTGTACATGGCGTAGGCTATCGAGTTGTTTACCCAATGGAACACCACGCCTGGAAGTATGCTACCTGTGCGCCAGTACATCCAGCCCAGCAGCAGTCCTACTGCAAATGCATGCGGCATCTGAGCCGGATTGATATGCACTGCGGCAAATATCAGCGCCGATATTGCAATACATAGCCAGTGGTTCCCGTTCCAGCTAAGCAGACTGCGAAGTATGGCACCACGAAACACCACCTCCTCGGCCATCGGCGCCAGCAGTCCTACCACAGCATATCCAGCCCTGCTGCCCAACATACCCTCTACATTCTCACCCATCAGATTGGGCAGTTCGGGCATCATCTCCTGTATCCAGAGTGATGGAACTATGCAGCCCACGGCAGCCACGCCAGCCCAGCAGAGCACGCCCCAGGGGCGAGTGAGCAGCCAGTTGCGGCTAACCTGAGCCCACTTGGCTATCAGGAACACTGCTATCACAAGCACATTAAATGTGGCCAGTGTCACTATCATATAGTCAGTACTCATCACCCCATCGCGATGCATCAGCATGGTCCACACCAGTTGTGCTATCGTTGACACCATCACTTGTATAGCAGCAAACATCACTGCATAGATTATTGCATTCTTCATTTCTTATCTAATATCTGTTCTACTTGTCGTTTGTCGTCTTCCAGTTGTGCCACTAGCGCCTCGGGCGTGTCAAATCGCCGCTCCTCGCGCAGTCGGGCCACAAAGTCGATGGTTACCGTCTGGCCGTATATGTCGCCGGCAAAGCCCAGTATGTTCACCTCAAGCGTGATACGATGGCCCTCAAACGTAGGGCGTGTGCCTATGTTCATCATCGCTGGCATCTTGTTGCCGCTGCCTATGCTTGCCCACACGGCATACACACCCGATGCAGGCACCATCTTGTTAGGATCGCTGGGCTCGATGTTAGCCGTGGGGAAACCCAGACCTGTGCCGATATGCTCACCGCTGGCCACACGGCCCGATAGCTGATAGTATCGGTTCATGCAGTCGGGCATCAGTTCTACGCGGCCCTCGCTCAGCAACTGTCGGATAACCGACGAACTTACAGCCTGCTTTCCATCGGTCATCATCTCAGCATCGCCACGCATCACCTGCATGCCCATCTCGCGGCCATACCTCACGTAGTCATCAAATCCCTCGGCGCGGTTGTGACCGAATCGGTTGTCGTAGCCGGTTATCAGTGTCTGTACGTTCAGCTTGTCGTGCAGTATCTGCTGCATAAACTGCCGTGCCGACAGCTCTGCCAACTGGCGGGTAAAGGGCAGCACCACCAGGTAGTCTACACCCAACTGCTCTACGTAGTCGCGCTTCTCGTCGAGTGTCGACAGCACTTGCGGCTGATACGCAGCATCGAACACCTGGCGCGGCTGGCGATCGAATGTAATCACCATCGATGCAGCACCACAGCGCTCGGCCTGGGCTGTAACCATGCTTATCAAGTGCTGATGGCCGCGGTGCACACCATCAAACACGCCGATGGTAGCTATGCACCCAGGCAGCTGCTTTGTTACGTCTATATCGACTATTATCTCCATAATTGGCCGCAAAGTTAGCTAAAAATCTGCAAATATGGGGTGGATTTCAATCATTTTTAGTTATTTCCTCTTAAAAATTTGGATATTTAAAGAATTCTACTTACCTTTGCACCCGCAAAAATGCATTTGCATCGGACTTGTAGCTCAGTTGGTTAGAGCAACAGACTCATAATCTGGAGGTCCCTGGTTCAAGCCCAGGCTGGTCCACAAATAGAGAAGCCTCAAGATGAATCTTGGGGCTTCTTTTGGAAATAGAGGTTAGTTTTACGGAGAAATGGCAAATTATAATACGATAACGCTCGAATGCGGGCTTAGGATAATACATAAGCCCAGTGTGGCACAGGTGGTGTACTGCGGCTATCAGGTGGCTGCGGGCACTCGCGATGAGCTGCCTGGCGAGGAGGGCATGGCCCACTTCTGCGAACACATGACGTTTAAGGGCACACGCCGCCGCAATGCGCTGCAGGTGATAAATGCTCTGGAGCAGTTGGGTGGCGACCTGAACGCGTTTACCAACAAGGAAGACACCACATTCTACGCGGCCATACACAAGGACCACATCACCAAGGCCATCGACGTGCTGACAGACATAGTGTTCTGCAGCACCTATCCGCAGCACGAGATAGACAAGGAGGTAGAGGTGATATGCGACGAGATAGAAAGCTACAACGACTCGCCCGCCGAACTGATATACGATGAGTTTGAGAACATGCTGTTTGAGGGTCATCCGCTGGGCCACAACATACTGGGCCAGGCCGACCAGCTGCGCACATACACTACTGAGGATGCACAGAGATTCACCCGCCGATGCTATCGACCAGACAACACGGTGTTCTTTATCTACGGCGACGTGGACTTTAAGCGAATAATAAAACTGGTGTCGTCGGCTATGGCAGCGGTAACCGTCCAGCCTGCCACATCGGCCACAGCCAAAGCAGCCACAACCCCAGGCAATCTGCAGGCCAGAGAGGTGACTAAGGACATAGGCTCGCATCAGGCCCATGTGATGCTGGGCACACGCAGCTACGACATACACCACCCCATGCGCATAGCCTTGTACCTACTTAATAATATACTGGGCGGCCCGAGCATGAACGCCCGACTGAACCTGGCTCTGCGCGAGCGCAACGGACTGGTGTATTCCGTAGAGAGCACCATGGTGAGCTACAGCGATACGGGCATGTGGAGCATATACTTCGGCTGCGATCCGCACGACGTGAAGCGCTGTCTGCATCTGGTACGACGCGAACTGGACAAGGTGATGCAGAAGCCGCTATCGCCCAACGCACTGCGCACAGCCAAGCAACAGCTGAAGGGGCAGATAGCCATAGCATGCGACAATCGCGAGCAGTTTGCACTCGACTTCGGCAAAAGCTTTCTGCACTACGGATGGGAGAAAAACGTGGACCGACTGTTTGAAAGCATCGACAAGGTTACAGCCGAGGATATACAAAAAGTGGCAAACGAGTTGTTCGCCACTGATAGGTTGTACACCTTAATATTTAAATAGCCTTTAAGTAACTGCGCACCACCTTGCGGGCTGTGCCCAGGCGATACTCCACACTCTTGTAGCTATCGCCCGTTTGCTGGCATATCTCGCTTACCTTCATGCCATCGTAGATATGCAGGCGATAAACCTCGCGAAAATTCTCAGGCAGTCGGGCCAAGCCGCGCTCCAATCGCTCAACAATCTCATGCATAGAGTAAACCGAATCGGTCGACAACTCCTCGCTGCAAACAGCGCGGATGTAGTGCTCGTAGTCGGTGGAATGACAGCGACGGCGATGAATGTCGAATATCATATTGCGTGCGGTGGTGTAGACCAGCGCAGGCAGAGTTACCTCAGAGATAAGTTTGGTGGAGGTGAGCAGACGCAGAAAGACGTTTTGTACCACATCCTCTGCCTCTGCCCATCCACCAAGACGAGAGCTGACGAAAGCCAGCAACTCGTCGCGATGAGTAATATAATAATTGGTTATAAGTTGGTTACTACTCATTGATCACCTTTTTGATAGTTCCATCCTCGTTGTAGAACAGGCGCTGAACCTTGAGCGAACGCAGATGGGTTACATCGTTTGAAGGTACACAGTCGTGATAGAACAAGAACCACTCGCCCTTGTACTCTACGATAGAGTGATGGGTGGTCCAGCCCACTACTGGGTCGAGGATTACGCCCTGATAAGTGAATGGGCCGTAAGGATTGTCGCCGATACCATAGCACAGCATGTGGCTGTCGCCGGTAGAATAGCTGAAGTAGTACTTGCCATTATACTTGTGCATCCACGAAGCCTCGAAGAATCGGTGTGGATCGCCAGCCTTCAGGGGCTCTCCGTCCTTATCTACTACCAGCACGCTGCGTGGAGCCTCGGCAAACTGCAGCACATCGTCGCTCATCTTCACCACGAAGCTAGACAGTGCAGGCACATCGGCAGGTGCAAACAGCTGAGTCTTCTTGTCGGCAGCAGGACCCAGGTCTACGCCAGCCTCCTTCAGCAACTGCTTAGGAGCCTGATACCACTGCAGCTGACCGCCCCACAGGCCGCCAAAGTAGCAGTAAATCTGTCCGTCCTCATCTTTAAACACGCTAGGATCGATAGAGAAAGAACCGCGGATGGGCTGATCCTGAGGGATGAATGGGCCCTCGGGCTTGTCGGCTACTGCCACACCCAGATGGAACACACCATTGTAGTCCTTGGCCGAGAAGATAAGATAGTACTTGCCATCCTTCTCTACGCAGTCGTTGTCCCACATCTGCTTTTCGGCCCACTTCACGTCGGCCACATCGAGTATCTTGCCATAGTCGGTCACCTCGCCATTCTCTACATCTTCCATTGATATCACGTGGTAATCTTTCATCTGGAAGTGGCCGCCATCATCGTCGAATGCAGCGCCAGCCTCCCAGTCGTGCGAGGGATATACATAGAGTTTTCCGTTGAATACATTAGCAGAAGGATCTGCATAAAAGTCTTTTGGATAAAGATAACGTGGTTTCATACACACTTTACTTTTTAGTTATTTGACATTATTATTCTGGTTAGCAAACCGACGGCGTGCTGCCAGCTCGGCCTGCATGTTCTCATTATACTCCTTGGTTATCGGATAGTAGTGCAGTGCCACCACACCTACCATAAACAGCGCGGCAGGCACTACGCTCGATACCAGCTTGATGCCCATCATGGCACTCTCGTTCTGTACTGCAACCTCGCCACCCGACACGTAGCCGAACATAGAGATAAATATGCCGGCGATGGCACCACCAAAGCCTAGTCCCAGCTTGAGCGCAAGCACTATGCCCGAGAAGCAGAAGCCAGTGGCACGACGATGATTCTCGTACTCGATATGGTCGGCCACATCGCCTATCATAGCCCACAGCAGTGGGATGGTGGGCGCATAGGCCAGCGAACGCAGGAAGTTGATGAGGAACAGCAGTCCCACATCGGTTGGCTCTGGAATATAGAACAGAGCTGTGAGAAAGGCAGTCATAGCCAGACACACCTTGAATGTATTGCGTTTGCCAAACCTATCGGCCAGATACTGCGACAGACAGATAACGCCCACAAACTGCACCACGGCGCCCATCATATTAAACACCGAGAAGCCTATGTTGTAAGAATCTTCTGGTTCGAGATTTACAAAATGGTTCAGGAAATCGTAGAGCGACTTCTGATCGACATTGTACTGGAAGTAGAAATTCATGGCCGAACCCCACATAGCCAGCGTGACAAACAGCGAGAATGTGAGCAGTGCCATAGCATTCCACGACACACTGGAGAAGGTGTTCTTAACATCCTCGCGCATACTGATGGTCTGGAGTGGCGGTGGCTGAATACGCTCCTTGGTGGAGAAGAATGTAATCAGGAAGAAAATAAATGCTATGAAGGCATATATACATATAGTAACTGTCCAGCCGTGCTGCAAGGTGTGACCATCAGAGAAGTGATCGACCATCGGCAGCGTGAGGCCCTGAACCACAAACTGTGCTATCGTCACCACAACAAATCTTACAGTTGCTATGCTGGTGCGCTCGCGTATATCGCTGGTCATCACACCGCCAAGCGATGAGTAAGGCACGTTGTTGAACGAATAGATGGTCATCAGCAGCACATAGCTTACAGTGGCATAAAGCGCCACATGTGCTTTCTGCTGTATGCCCGGATTGTAGAATGCCAGGATATAAAACACACAGAAAGGTATGACCGTCCAAAGCATCCACGGACGGAATTTACCCCAACGTGTGTTGGTACGGTCGCAAAGTAATCCTATTGTTGGGTCGATGATGACAGCCGACAGGCTGGCTATCATCAGAACACTGCCAGCCAAAGCTCCATCAAGTCCGAACACGTCGGTATAAAACTTCAACTGGAATATCATCATCATCTGAAACACCAGGTTAGCGGCGGCATCTCCCAAGGAGTAGCCCACCTTCTCGCCCAATGAAACCTGCTGTGATGACAACTTATTCATAACTGTTGAAACAAAAAACTGGTGCAAAGATAGTGAAAAATCGGCCATCCGACATTCTAAATTGTTACAGATGCTTTTTCAAATGTGTCATCTGGCAAGAAAATATGCATTTTTGGCCGTTTCAACGAATAAATTTGTTACTTTTGCAACAACAATGCAAGATTTTATGAAAAAAATATTTTTAATTTGCGCAACACTGTTTTGCCTGACTAATGCCGAAGCTAAGATTACTATGCCCCAACTGTTCCAGTCGGGCATGGTGATGCAGCGTGGCAAAACCATCCCCGTTTGGGGTAAAGCCGATGCCGGCGAAACCGTAACCATACGATTCAACAAGAAGCAATATCAGACCACAGCCGATGCCAACGGACGATGGCGAGTAGACCTGCCAAAGATGAAAGCTGGCGGCCCTTATGAGATGACTGTCAACGAACAGACAATTGATAACATCATGATAGGCGATGTGTGGTTGCTGTCGGGCCAGTCTAATATCGATGTAACCATAGAGCGTGTGTATCCGCAGTACACCACTGAGATAGATGCATACGAAAACTCGCAGATAAGAATGTTTCGCGTGCAGAACGAAACGAGCACTCATGGTGTGAAAGACGACATACGTCCTACAAACATCAATTGGAAGCCAGTGAACAAGCAGAATGCATGGCTGTTCTCAGCAGCAGGCTACTTCCTGGGCAAGAAGATGTTCGAGAAGAATAAGGTGGCTCAGGGCATAATAGTTAACAGCTGGGGCGGCACACCCATCGAGGCCTGGATAAGCAAAGACTCGCTGAAGTCCGACTACCCCATGCTGATAAAGAAGATGCAGATATACCAGAGCGACAACTACGTGCGCACTCAGATGCAGGCCAACGGTGCTGCCAACCACCAGTGGGAGACAATGCTGAACGAGGCAGACCCAGGTTATGCCGATGCACAGTGCGACGACAGCCAGTGGCCAGTGATTAACCAGAACAACTGGACATGGCGCGGCACTGGTAGTGTGTGGCTGCGCAAGCATATCACTATTGACAAGGAGCACGCAGGTAAGCCTGCCCGACTGCTGCTGGGCACACTCTTCGACCACGATGTGACATACCTGAACGGCAAACAGATAGGCCAGACCGGCTATCAGTATCCTCCACGCCGCTACGACATACCCGAAGGGCTGCTGCGCGAGGGCGACAACGTGATTGCCATCCGATTTATCAATAAGTACGGCGCATGCCACTTCATCCCTGAAAAGCCATATATGCTATGCTTCGGCGATGACCGCATGTCGCAGAATCCCATGCCTAAGGACGTACTGCCCCTGGGCGATGAGTGGAAGATGAAGGTAGGTGCAGAGATGCCACAGTGCCCCAGCAGTGATGTATCGCTGCAGAACCTGCCCACCACACTCTACAATGCAGTGCTATACCCACTGGCACCATACGCTATCAACGGCATAGTATGGTATCAGGGCGAATCGAACACAGGCAACCCAACCCCATATGCCGACTATCTGAAGAAGCTGATGGGCAGCTGGCGCGATCGCTGGCAGGACCAGCAGATGCCATTTGTGATAGTACAGTTGGCCAACTATGACGGTCGCCAGCAGACTGGCTTTCCACGTCCCATCACTCCACAGACAGAGCCCGTAAACAGCGGTTGGGCACAACTGCGCGAGGCTCAGCGCACAGCCGCTAAGGCCGACGCACACGCCGAACTGGCAGTAATCAACGACCTGGGTGAGACCGTAGACATCCATCCTCTGCGCAAAAAAGAGGTGGCCGAGCGTATCGCCCTGTGTTTCGACAAGCTTATATATAATAATAAGGTGAAACTATCCCCAGAGGTGGTATCGGCTCAGGTGAGTGATGCGGCCATTCAGCTCACGCTCGACCAGCCCATACAGGAAGGCGATCTCTATACATTCGAGGTTTGCAACAATGGTAGCAATAAATACCAGAATGTTCCCGCAGTAGGCAGGGGTAATGTGATTACCATACTTTATCCTTCAACTTCACAAGCTTCAACCCTGAAAGTCCGCTACGCTTGGAAGGACGATCCCAAGCAGGCAAATGCACGTTCGCTAAGCGGACTGCCAATGAGTTCTTTTGAAATGACAATTAAATAATAAATAAATAATTATGAGTACAACTAACGAAACCAAAGGCTTCTACAAGCTCTCATGGCTCCAGCGCATCGGCTATGGATCGGGCGACCTGGCGCAAAACCTGATTTTCCAGACGGTAGCATGTTACCTAATGCTTTACCTTACTACAGTACTGAAGATTAATCCTGCATTTGTGAGCGGACTGATACTCTCTGTCCGACTCATCGACTGCTTCTGGAGTCCTGTAGTTGGACGTTATATCGACAATCGCAATCCTAAGTTAGGTAAGTATCGTTCATATCTGCTCTATGGCGGTATCCCCCTCACTGTAGCAGCCTGTTTGCTGATGCTTCCTCAGGCCGCCACATGGTCTACCAGCATGAAACTGATTTATGCCACCGTGAGCTATACGGTGCTCAGCATGATCTACTCGGTAGTAAACATACCTTATGGCTCTATCATGGCCAGTATGACTCGCGACAACGACGAGGTGCTTAAGCTTACATCTACCCGTATGGTATGTGCCAACATCGGCCAGATAGTAGTCCAGGCAGGTTTTCCCATCGGACTCGCTATGGTAGCCCACACAGTTATCGACTGGAACCAAGCTCTGTTTATGGCCATCGGTACCATTCCTGCATTTATTATCCTGCCCTCTCTGCCTATGCTTAAGAGATGGCTCGGCAAGAAAGGCCTGTATTACCTGCTGCTCACCATCGGATTTGTAGGTTTTACCATTCTGTTTACCATCGGTAAATTCTTCGATGTGGCCGAACTCAATACTCTGGTACAGACAGCTAAGGTTATGACAGGTGTGGGCCTGCTGGTAGGTTCGCTCATGTGGGCTCTTGTACCTGAGGTAATTACAGAGGCCGAGTATCGTACAGGCAACCGTCCTGCAGCTACCGTTAACGCTCTGGCTGGTGTAGCATTCAAGGCAGGTTTCTCAATCGCTGGTTGGATTACCCCACTGGTGATGGGTATGATTGGTTTCGACCTGGCCAGCGAGGAGTCGGCTCTGCCTATCGATCCCACCGCTTGGTTTACCGTTACCTGCGTATTCGCTATTGTAGGCTTTGTGCTGCTGCTATACTGCTTCACTGGTTGTAAGGAGCGAATTGCCACCACACCCGAGAAGCCTGTTACATACGGCGAAATGTTTGCAGAGTTCAAGGCCAACAAGTGCCTGCAGCTGGTGCTGAGCATATTTGTAACAGTGTTCCTCGCATCGTTCATCAGTGCACCTGTAAATGCATACTATACTCACCTTGCCGAGTATTCAGCAACTGCACAGAATGCTATTCTGGTGTTCACTTGCATCATTCCTGCCGCCCTGCTCATCATCGTTGGAGCCCTTATCTATAAGTATCCTCTCACCGATGAACGACTCGACGAGATAAACAAGGAAATCGAGGCTCGCGGATAATTTTTGAATATTTTATTAAAGAAACTTGCAAGTTCCAAACTTTTTCAGTATCTTTGCCCACAACAATTGAATATTGGGCAAAAGAATGATCCAAAGAACGGTCAGACTACTAGCTTGTCTACTGGTTGTCGTACTCTTGGCAGCATGCGGAGAACGGAAGGAGACAGGACTTGAAAATAAAACAGCCAACGGATTAGTCCTTGATGCATACAAGCATAAGGACTATTCGTTGTTGTTGTCTATAGCTGATAGTCTTAACAAGGCTAGAGCCATATCCGAAACACAAGCATACTACTGGAGCGGATATGCCAGCGATCGCATGGGTAAGAAGCGTACAGCTGAATATTACTGGAAAAAAGCACTAAGCGAAGTAAAAGACTTTGGCAACAATGAAGAGGTTAGCTACTATGCCAAGACTGCCAGTCACCTGGCAAACCTATTGAACCTGAAGGGCGACTACGATGGTTCGCTAAAGGAGGCTATAAACGCAGCTGAAAAGCTTGAGGAACTTGGGTGCGACACCACCACCGACTATGTAAACCTGTTGGTGTTCATCGGGTGCGGTCAGGCCCGTTTCCCACGCATGGAGGATGCCTCCAAGAAGTCATTCGAACGTGCCTACGAAAAGCATCTTGAGCGAATCAATGCTTCGCCTACAGAGTCCACTTATAAAGGGGCTATTGCGGGTGTTGTCAACATGGCTTACTCGTGCAATGCTACCCATCAATACCAAGAGGCCCTGTATTGGTGTGAACGCTATGAGGAACTGGTAAACCAATATGAGAGGATTTATCCTACCGACGAAGACTATATCGACAAGCAGCACGCCCGACACAACATATATCGTGCCACAGCACTTGCCTCGCAAGGAAAGACACAGGACTCATATCTTGCCTATCTCGATTTCAGAAATACCAAGTTCAGCAAGAGTCCTGAGGGTATCTATGACGCCGGCGAGTATCTGATAGAGGCAAAGCAATGGAATGAGGCTGCCAAATGTTTCGAGCGACTCGACGAACTGGTTAACAAGTACCACATGGAGTTCTCGTTCGAGAATATCGAAACCTATTATCTTAAGAAATATGAGTCCAATCTGAAGGCTGGACGTAAGGACTCCGTATATGCCATCAGTACTTACATCTGCGACTCTCTCAGCGCCGCCATCGACCGCTCAAGAGCTGACAATGCAGCTGAATTGGCCACCATCTATGAAACCGAGCAGAAGGAAACTCAGATAGTGGAAAACGAGGCAAAACTGCTGCGCGAGCGACAGATAGCTGCTATCATCACCATTATTCTCATTGTCGGTTTCTTTATTGCATATGCACTTTACAAACAGAAGGCAGCAGCTAAACTGCACAAGGCACACAATGACCTGAAGATAGCCTACGACCAACTGGAGGAAACCACTTCGGCCAAGGAGCGTATTGAGAGTGAACTACGTATCGCCCGTCATATTCAGCAATCGATGGTTCCAACAGAGTTCCCACAGCGCGACGACTTCGAACTATACGCATCGATGACAGCAGCCAAGGAGGTTGGTGGCGACCTGTACGACTATCTTATCATCGGCGACAGCCTATGCTTCTGCGTGGGCGACGTGAGCGGTAAGGGAGTGCCATCGGCACTGTTTATGGCACAGGTCATCAGACTGTTCAGAGCCATGGTTAAGCGTAACTACACGCCAGCCAAGATAGCCACAGAACTGAACGCCGAACTGGTGGAAAACAACGACGACGGAATGTTTATCACTATGTTTATCGGTGTGGTACATCTGCCTACTGGTAAACTGGAATTCTGCAATGCCGGCCATAACCCACCAGTGATAGGCAACGGCAACGAGAGTCACTTTATTGATATGGAGCCTAATGCGCCTATCGGACTTTGGGAAGGTTTGAAGTATCAAGGCGAGGTGATCGACGACATACGCGGACGCCTGTTCTTTGTATATACCGACGGACTGAACGAGGCCGAGAATCCTGAACTTGAACAGTTTGGCGATGAGCAGTTGCTTTCCGTTGTTAAACGTACCAGCAATTTGAGTGCCCGCGAAATGATTAAGACTATGAAGAACGAAGTTAAGCATCATCGTAACGGGGCCGATCCTAGCGATGACCTAACCATGCTCTGCTTGCATGTAAATTAAGAACATTACTTATATACAAACGATAATGAAGAATCTCAGAGACCTAGCATTACTTCTGGTCATGGCTCTTGTGGCTATCACAGCCAGTGCACAAGAGGCCAGCCAGCAACTGATAAAGAATGGTGACTTTGAACTGAACCCCAAAGTAGAGCGTGGCACTAGTGCTACTACCGGATGGGATGCAAGGAAACCAGTGGTAGTTACCCATGTAGATCCGATAAGCGATGACAACCCACACTATGCAGTAATCTGCTGCGACACCATCTACAACGAAGGTATCGATGGTATGGATATCCAGGACGGAACAAAATACGACCTGAGCATCGCGCTACGAAACATCCCTGCCGTAAAGCCTGAAAGCCGCACAAAGGGCAACAAACTTGTAATCGTTCAGCTGATAAATCAGGCAGGTAAGCCCATAGCCGAGGCTACCATAAGGGTAAAGGGATATGGGTGGCAGCAGTTCAACATGCCGATTACTGCCAGCAGTTCGTGCTCAAAAGCCCGACTGGCCATAGTGGGCATAGGTCGCCAAAAGGTTGCCATCGACAATGTAAGTCTATTGAAACACTAATGCCATATGTTACAGATACGCTGCAAGAACAACAACATCACAAAGAGTTTTCCAGAAGGCACATCGCTAGTAGATGTATATCAGGCCTACGCCGCCGAACTGAATATGAAATATCCTGTGGTATCGGCCAAGGTAAACAATACGTCGCAAGGACTTAAGTTCAGACTGTATCAGAATCGCGATGTAGAGTTTATCGATGCCTGCGATGGCTCTGGCCAGCGTGTCTACGTACGTTCACTATGCTTTGTACTATATAAGGCAACCAGCGACATTTTCCCAGGCAGCAAGCTCTTCATAGAGCACCCAATATCGGGCGGATACTACTGCAACTTCAAGAAGCGTGGCAACGACCCACTGACAGATGACGATGTGCAGCGTATATGCAAACGAATGAAAGAGGTTATCGATCAGGATATGCCTTTCCGCAGAACAGAGGCCACTACAGAAGAGGCCGTCCGTGTGTTTAGTGAGCGTGGATTTTCTGATAAGGTAAAGTTGATTGAAACCAGTGGACATGTATACACATCATACTACACATTGGGCGACACAGTGGATTATTACTATGGTCCGCTAGTGCCATCGGCTGGATATCTTAAGGTGTGGGGGCTAGAGCGACTATACGACGGACTGCTATTGCGAGTGCCTGATAAGAACGACCCTACGCAGCTGTCGCCAAAGGTTGACCAGCCGCGAACATTCGAAATGTTTGCCGAAAAGACCCGTTGGGACATCATTATGCGTCTGTCGAATGCGGGTGATGTAAACAAGGCCATACTGCGCGGCTATGCATCTGAACTGATACAGGTGAGCGAGGCATTGCAGGAAAAGAAGATTGTAAAGATAGCAGAAGAGATTGACCGCAGATTCCATCAGCCTGAGAATCCCATCCGTCTGGTGCTTATCACAGGTCCTTCAAGTTCAGGAAAGAGCACATTCTGTAAGCGTCTTAGCGTACAGTTGCTTGCTTGTGGACTGCGTCCATACTCGTTCTCTACTGATGACTACTTCGTGAATCGTGTAGACACGCCCAAACTGCCTAACGGCCAATATGACTTCGATAACATCGAGACCGTTGACTACAAATTGTTAGGCGAACATCTGGAGAGACTGATGAAGGGCGAGGTAGTAGAAGTGCCCGAATATAACTTTGTGACAGGTAAGCGCGAGTGGAATGGCAAGAAGTTTAAGTTGAACAACGACAGTGTACTTATCATCGAAGGTATACATGCGCTCAACCCACTGCTAACCAAGCAGATACCCGATTCATCCAAGTATCGCATATACATTTCGGCCCTTACCAGCATATCGCTCGACGATCATAACTGGATTCCCACACAGGACAATCGCCTGCTGCGCCGCATCATACGCGATTACAACAAGGGAGCATTCTCTGCCCGTGAGACCATCAGTCAGTGGAAGAGTGTGTGCGAGGCCGAGGATCAGTGGATATTCCCATTCCAGGAAACGGCCGACGTGATGTTCAACTCGGCGCTCAATATCGAGTTTGCCGTTCTGCGCACCCATGCTGAGCTTATCCTATCATCTGTACCCAAGAATTGTGCAGAATATGCCGAGGCTCACAGACTGCTTAAGTTCCTGCACTATTTCATCCCGATCAGCGACAAAGAGATACCACCCACGAGCATCATGCGAGAGTTCGTAGGCGGCAGTAGTTTCAAATATTGATAATTAGTCGACACGCAGACACATTATCGTAAGGTCGTCATTTGGATCGTTGCCTTCGCGATGTGTGTCTACTTCGGCCTTAAGGGCTTCGATAACCTGTCGTGCAGAGTCAAAGTGAGTATGGCGGAGAACATAAAGCAGGTGTTCTTCGCCAAACTGTTGTTGCTTAGCGTTCTCGGCCTCGTTCAGTCCATCAGTGTATATTACGAGCGGACGCCCCTTAATGCTATCAATCTGCTCGCCTACATATTGCACATCCTTCCACAGTCCTATCGGTGCGTTTGGTTCCATCTTCAGGAAGTCACCCTGGTTGTCGCCTCCACCAATCACAGGTGGATTATGACCCGCGTTACAGAAGTCAAGATGCCCTGTCTGCAAATCGAGCAATCCTAACCAGAATGTAACAAACATTCCGCTAGCGTTGTCGCTGTCACTAAGTGCATCGTTCATTCGTGTGCATATCTCTGCAGGCATCATACCTTGCTTGGCAAGCGTAAGGAACAAGCGTGTGGCCTGTGCCATAAACAATGATGCTGGCACGCCCTTACCCGATACATCGCCCACTGCAAAGTATAGCTTGTCGTCCTGTATCAGATAACCATATAAGTCGCCACCTACCTCCTTAGCAGGAGTCATCGATGCATACATATCCAGTCCGTCGCGATGCGGAAATTCGTTTGGCAGCATGCTCATCTGTATGTCACGGGCAATACGTAGTTCAGACTCTATTCGCTCCTTTACTGCAGTGGTCTCTTCCAACTGATCGTAAGCCACCTTTAGTTGTTTGTGAGCTACCTCAAGTCGCTTAGCCGCACGGTGGCGGAACAGAATAAAGATGGCCATAGCCAGTACTATCAGACCAAACACTATGGCTGTACCAATAAACCTCTGCCGCGACAGCGAGGCCTCCTTTTCGGCTATCTGATGATCTTTTTCCTGAGTCTCATAGATGGTTGCCAGTTCGGCTGCATCATCCATCTTCTGCCAGACAATAGCCGAATCTAGTGCATCGAGTATTCTCAGACCTATGGCTATGGTCGAATCGCGATAGCCAGCATAGGCGTTAGCACGATACTTGGGGAATACATACTGCTGTATGATGTCGAGTGTAGGCTTGGCCATACGGCGACGAATATCATTTTCGATGTTGGCATAGCTCTCTACAGCATCGGCATATCGGCCTGATGCCAACTGGTATTCACCTGGAGCATGCTCTATACCGCTCTTGTAGCTCTCAGAATTCTGATATGCCTCAAACATCTGCTCAGCCTTGTCTCTCTGTCCTAATCCCAGATATGCACGCGCCCTGAAACTGCACTGGCGGGCATACTGGCGATCAATCACTTTGGCATTGGCCTTAGCAAAATTCTTATATATATTTAATAAGGTGTCAACACGTGTCGCACAGAATAGTGCCTGATTGTATAGATGAGCATCGACACAAAACAGTGAAATGTTGTTGAACGTGATAAGCGCATTTTCTTGAGCAACACCCAGAGTATCATCCTTGATGGCCTTATTGAAGTAATCATACGACTCGTTGAAACTCTTCATTGCCTCATCATATCTACGAACCTTAAGTTGGCAGATACCAATATCGCCCAACTGCGTACCAATATCCCTGAGAAGTCCTACCTTTGATTTTTTCATCTTTTCGAGACAAGGAACCGAAACACGTAGAGCACCCTCGTAGTCGTGTCGGGCTTGCAGACTGTTGGACAGGAGTGAGGCGCATCGATAATAAGCACGCTCTTCCTTCTCGCCTTTTATCTCAGTAGCCAGTCCCTCTTTCCAGTACTTGTCACTATTACGATACTGGCCTACGATGTTGTTGATATGACCTCTTTCGTAGTTGGCGCGTATAGGACCTATCTTTTTCAGGTTCTCCAGACTATCTACCACCATGTATACGCTATCCACATTGCGGGTACTCTTGGCCTTCCATATCAGACTGTCGATATGTCTATCTTGTATCGAGTCGTTTTTACTCTTCTCAACATCATTCTTACCCTGCTGGCACGAAAGCACAAAGAGCATGCCGGCAATCATCACCAGCATGCTCCAAATGATATGTCTACCTCTCTCCATTGTCCTTAGATTATTGACGATTTGGTTGCAAAGATACACATTTTTTGCTACTTGTGTAATAATATGTAATAGTTTTCTTGCAAAAAAGCACGAAATCTATTACTTTTGCACCATCCGAGTCGCGACGGAGGTAGGCGCAAGCCAACTAACAAGAATGTTGAACCATTAAAAATTAAGGATTATGAAGAAGTTTATCATTATGGCACTTATGGCTGTGTTCGGTCTCACCACAGTGAGCGCTCAGAAGACTATCGTAGCCAAAAAGAATCAGAAGGTATTTGATATAGTAGAGCAGATGCCTGAATACCCTGGAGGACAGGCTGCATTGTTCGAATTCATTAGTAAGAATGTCAAGTATCCTGACGATGCTGTGAAAAAGAAGGTAGAGGGCAAGGTATTTGTAACCTTTGTGGTTGATACTGACGGTAAGATTACTGATGTGAGTCTGATGAGAAAGGTGTTCCCATCGCTCGATGCCGAGGCCGTCAGGGTTATATCGGCCATGCCTAACTGGATACCAGGCAAACAGAAAGGTCAGGTTGTTAGGGTTAAGTACACAGTACCAATTATGTTTCGTTTGAAATGATAAGCATAGTTTTTCTTATATTCTCTCTCTTTATTGCGGGCTGCTCGCGAGAGCAGTCCCACAATCCCCTACTAACCCAGGCCGAACAGATAGTGGTAGAACACCCAGACTCTGTAGTCAGAATGTTAGAACCATGCTGGGATGACTCTACCCTTTCATCAGCCGATCGTGCACTCTTTGGGTTGCTTTATACTGAGGCACTGCATCGCAGCGGATTGTCAACAGAGTCTGATTCACTGATTATGGCCAGTCAGAAGTATTACGAGCGAGAGAATGACAAGCCACGACTGGCAAGGTCCTTGCTGCACCATGCCATCGTGCTCTACAATAAGCAGCAACCCCATGAGGCCGTTTATACCATGAAGCGTGCAGAGCAGATAGCATCCGAAGTAAACGACCCCATTTTCAATTGTTACCTATACTTTGTACTTGGTGATATCAACGACAATGTGGGCAATTATACCCAAACACTCAAATACTACAAACAAGCCCTGGCCACAGCCAGACAATGTAAAAAAGATGAGTGGATAGTAAGGGCACTCAACAACATAGCACAGACTTTTGATATGATAGGCAAGACAGACAGTCTGCGATACTATACTGAACTGGCCAAGCCCTATGCGCCACATACAGATGGCGAGGTGCGTGCCACATACCTTACTAATCAGGCCAGCTATCTGCTGCACCTCAGCAAACGAAAGGAGGCTAAGCAACTATTGATACGAGCACAACAAGAACTACCCACAGACAGGGCATCGATGCTACTGGCCGATGTATATCTGTGGGAGAAGGATACAGCAAGTGCAGCCCAGGAGTGGTATCGGTTAGTCAACTCGTTCTCGCCCGATGTAAGCATCAGTTCGTATCGACAACTTGTAAACTATCTTACAGACCACGATGAGCCCACAGCAGCAGCTTATTACAGCAGACGACTTAACGAAGTGTATCACGACCTGTATAGTCGTAGCGATGCAGCAAGCATCATCGATCTGCAAGCTCAGTTCGATGAACAACAGAATGAGCGACAGCAGTATCGCATCACCATCATGCTGCTTTCGGCCATACTATTATTGATTATCGCAACAATCGTTGGCATGTGGTGGAGTCGTAGAAGGATTGACAAGCTAAACGCCCGCTTTGTTGAGAGTCAGATGAAATACGATCTTACTCGCGAAGAACTGACCAAGATGCGACTACAGCGCGAACGTGAGGAACGTGAGAACTCTGAACAACTAAAGGCAATAATCTCTAATCTGCATGCCTCGGCCAATAAGGGGCAGGCCGCCAGTGATGATGATATGAACGCATTGGCTCAGTGCTCATATACACTCAACCCCAATCTGCAATTGCTCTTATCGCAACTTAATGCCAAGGAACAGGATGTGTGCCTGTTAATCCGTCATAACTTCCAACCATCCGAGATAGCTACACTAACCATCTCAACCCCTCAGACCATAACCAATACCCGTGTGCGCCTGCTCAAGAAACTATTCAATGAGACAGGCGGCGCAAAGGATTTTGATTCCAAACTAAGAGCGTTTGAATGATTTAGTCAAAGCTACTGAGCCTCGAGCAATAGTACACGACTGCTCCAATCGTTCTTCTTGCTCCACTCTGGCTCGTTGCGATAAGGCATCTCGAGTCCGTGGCTCATCAGGTACGCACCACTAAATACCTTGCCCTCAACATCCATAGGTCGCAGGTCGATACGATTAAGCTCGTGCACCTTATAATTCTTGTTGGCATCAAGACCAGCCATCTTTACTCGTGGCAGATGCTCGTTCTGGAACGACTCCGTCTTCCACCAGAAGAACACACTCTTCGACTTCTGCTCGTTGACGTACATAAGTGATGCCAAGCCCACCTTATCGTAAGGCGAAACCAGACGATACAGGTCGCCAAACTGCACTATAGGACGAATCTGCTTATACTCAGCAATAGCCTTACGACACAGGTTCTTCTCGTCGTCGGTCATGTTCTTTGGCTGAATTTCCATACCCAGTCTACCGCTCATAGCCACATCGATACGATACTTCATGGCTGTGGTACGGAAAACTGTGTGGTTAGGAGTAGCAGAGATGTGCGAGGCCATAGCGATGGCAGGGAAGAAATAGCTGGTTCCCCACTGCATATAGATGCGCTGCAGAGCATCAGTATTATCACTGACCCAGAACTCATCAAAGTATGGCAGTACTCCCCAGTTGGCACGACCACCACCAGAGGCACAAGCCTGAATAGTAAGGTCAGGATACTTGGCACGTATGCGCTGGCAAGTCTTTTCCAGACCACGATGATACTCTATATAGAGATGACTCTGATCGTTCATAGTGAGATACTGCGAACCATGATTCAATATAGGCATATTGGCATCCCACTTGATGTAATCTATCTCTGGGTACTTGGTCATCAGATTGTCTACAACAGAGAACACGAAGTCCTGTACCTTAGGATTACCCATATCCAATATAAGCTGAGTGCCGCCACGGCCCTGAACAGGAGCACGATTAGGAGCTTTGATTATCCAGTCAGGATGTGCATCATATAGTTCTGATACAGAATTCGTCATCTCTGGTTCAATCCAGATACCAAACTTTATGCCGTGCTTCTTTGCATCACGCAGCAGTCCCTCTATGCCCTCTGGCAACTTGTTCTTATCTACCACCCAGTCGCCAAGAGATGAGTTATCAGTCTTGCGTGGGTACTTATCGCCAAACCATCCATCGTCCATCACAAAGAGTTCGCCACCCATCGAGGCGATGTCGCCCATCATCTGATCCATGCCCTGCTGGTTGATGTCGAAGTAAACACCCTCCCATGAGTTGAGCAGTATCTTGCGCTCCTTATCTCCATGAGCCAGCATATACTTGCGGCCCCACTTGTGGAAATTGCGCGACACACCAGAAAGACCACACTTAGAGAAGCTGAATGCTACCTTTGGAGTGGTGAATGTCTCACCTTTCTTAAGATGATATGCAGAGTTATCAGGATTGATACCAGCAAAGAAATAGTGATACTCTGTATCATCTGTCTCCACCTTAAGCTGATAATTACCTGAGTAGCAAAGTGCTGCACCTATCACATCGCCACAGTTCTCCTGTCCCTTGCCGTCAAGCGAGAACATCACTTCGGCATGGTCGGTATGCGAGTTGCGAGCTCCATCCTTATTCTTTATTACCTTCTCGCCTGGCAATATAGGCTCCTCTACAAGTCGAGCCTCGTTGGCCCATGAGCCATAGAAGTGCGATAGCCATACATTACCCCTGCGAATAGGCAGAGAGCAAGAGGCAAACTGAGTAAGCGTAACCGACTTCTTCTCACCATTCTGTATCTCAGTCCATGTCTCGATGATATCTTCGTTGAAATAAGCCTTATAGCAAAGATCGACAGTCACAGGATATACAGGATCTTTCAATCGGATACGAACCTCGCGATTTCCCTGCGCATCAGCCTCAACCTCGTCTACATAGTCAGCAAAGAGCTCTGTCGACATGTTGCCATCAGCATGAGTAATGGCAATGGCAGCCTCAGCAGGACAGTTCATACCGTAAGCTGGATAGGCATCCATACGACCATTGCGAGGGGCCTGGAGATTTGCCAAATCAAACGCACTAAGCTTGGTGCCATAATATACGTACTGTGGCTGCTTGTTGCCCTCTACGTTGAGCACCATTGTTGAGTTTTTGGTCTGTATCACCACCTGTTCAGCCCTTGTGATAGAGGCAGAAATCAGGAGTAATACCATAAAAAGATACTTCTTCATGTTAGGATACATTTTTGTTATTATTTGATTCTGTGCGCAAAGATAGAGAAAAATTTGGTTATCTCAAAAAAAAGTTGTTATTTTGCAGGCCAAAGTGTAAGAAAGAGCAAAATAAGTACATCATGAACTTGCTGGATATCTGGATGTTGGCCGTTGCATTGGCTATGGATTGCTTCACAGTCTCGATTGTGAGTGGGGTAATAGTACGCAAATGGCTGTGGGGCATGATTCTACGTATGGCTTTCTTGTTTGGGCTTTTCCAAGCTGCAATGCCACTTATGGGATGGCTTGCTACCAACCATTTCAGCGAGCAACTCGAAGCTGTCGACCATTGGATTGCTTTTGGTCTGTTGGCCTTTATAGGCGGAAAGATGGTACGCGAATCGTTTGGTCCTGAAGAGGAAAAACAGTTCAATCCACAAAATCTTAATACTCAACTATTACTGGCTGTAGCAACTAGCATCGATGCCCTAGCCATCGGCATATCCTTTGCCTGTACTGGCTACAGGGCTATTGAGCAGATAGTATATCCCCTCATCGTAATCGGCATTGTATCCTTTCTGTTCAGCCTGTTTGGCTATCGCCTTGGCGTAAGGTTTGGCAAGTCGATTGCACGAAAGCTTAAGCCTGAGCTCTTAGGCGGCATAATACTGATAGTAATTGGTATAAAAATACTGATTACCCACCTGACCGAATAATATAAATAGGTTAAAAGCAAAAAAACTCCCGTTTTTGTTTTGGTTTTCAAACTTTTTTATATCTTTGCACCATGAAGACGATGGGCGAGAAGATAGAGCTGCATAATCTCAGCATTGGCTACCAGACAAAACACGGCGTAAAAACTGTGGCGACAAGCATCAGCGGCACCATCAATAGTGGCGAACTTACATGCCTGCTTGGAGCCAACGGCGTAGGAAAATCTACACTACTCAGGACTCTCTCTTCGTTTCAACCCAAAACAGGTGGCGAGATACTGCTGCAAGGTCGCGAACTATCTGAATACAGCGACAAACAGCTGAGCCGACTGATAGGAGTGGTGCTTACAGAGAAGCCCGATGTGAGAAACATGACAGTTCGCGAACTGGTAAGTCTGGGCCGATCGCCCTACACTGGGTTCTGGGGCACATATTCCAAGGACGATCTACAAGTGGTAGACGAAGCTATTGCGATGGTAGGCATCGAAGCGCTGAGTAGGCGTATGGTTCACACCCTGAGCGATGGCGAACGACAGAAGGTAATGATAGCCAAGGCGCTGGCACAACAGACACCAGTAATATACCTGGACGAGCCAACAGCTTTTCTGGACTATCCAAGCAAGGTTGAGGTGCTGCAACTGCTAAGCCGAATTAGTCGCGAGGCTGATAAAATCATATTTCTGTCCACACACGATGTAGAACTAGCCCTGCAAATGGCCGATACCATCTGGCTGATGACCAGTGGGGAGCAGATGGCCATAGGATCACCCAGGGCATTGGCAGAGCAAGGAGCATTAGGACGATTTATCGAACGAGACGGAATAGCCTTCGACTCTGAGACGATGGCAATAAAAGTAACAAAAATGATTTAATCTATTAAGTTATATGATATACGGGCACGGTGATGAGATTTACCGCTATGGCGACAAGGTAAAGATTAACTTCAGTTCGAATGTGTATAGTCAGGCTGACTACACAGAGCTGAAGGAGCACCTGATGCAGCACTTTGATGTTGTAGCCCACTACCCAGAGCCCGATGCCCATACGCTAGAGTGCATGATAGCCAAGAAACTAGGCGTAAAAGAGAACACCGTGATGGTTACTGGTGGTGCCAACGAGGCTATATATCTCATCGCTCAACTCTATAAGGGATGGTCATCTATTATTCCTCATCCCACATTCAGCGAATACGAAGATGCCTGCAGAATATTTAATCACGTAATATCATATGATGTAAAAGACGAGTTCGACGTATTGCCCAAAGACCGCATCTACTGGATATGCAATCCTAACAACCCTACAGGCAACGTGCTGGTGAAAGGGATGTTGATTCACATCGTAAGAAAACACCCTCGCTATCTATATGTTATCGATCAGTCGTATGCCGACTATACACTGGCACCAATGCTTGACCCTAAGGAAATGACCGATGTGTTCAATCTGATGCTGGTACACTCGCTATCTAAGAAATACTGCATACCAGGGCTCCGCTTGGGTTATATCGTAGCTTCGCCTATTATAATAGGCAGACTCAAGCATATACGTCAGCCTTGGACCATCAATGCTATGGCTATCGAAGCAGGAAAATACCTTATCGAAAATGATGTCCAGATGATTCCTGACCTTAAGGGCTATCTTACTGAGGCACAAAGACTACGACAGAACCTGAGCGCAATCGATGGACTGAAGGTAATGAAGACCGACACCAACTTTATGCTGGTAAGCATAGCCAAGGGCACATCGTTGGAATTGAAAAAATGGCTGCTCGACAACTACGGCATACTGATACGCGACGCATCAAACATTCGTGGACTGGACGATAACTACTTCCGTGTGACAGCCCAGACACCTGAAGAGGATGACCAACTTGTCAAGGCTATCACAGAATATGTAGAGCATCTTACTGAGGTCAGCGACTAACCTTTTTATAATAACGCAAAGGTGCCAATCCCTCTATCTCTGGGTGGAAAATCTGAATAAAATCGTTTAACAGCCTTTCTGGATGGAATGGCGACTCCTCGTAAAACGGCGATCGTTCTACATCGCAGCCGTATGCATTCGCCTTTTTGTAGGCAGCAAACTGGTTGTAGCCATGATGTTCGCTTGTAAGTTCATCGTAGGTGATGTCGTGGTTGCTGCTGTATCTGAAGAGCCACACGTCCGACTCGCCAGCTCGCTCCAATACTGTCTCGAATGGCAATGATATCGATCCGCTATGCTCATCATCAGCCCATGGATACACTCCGTTGGCATCCTTTATCATCTGACCGATAGTACTCTTACCACCAGGAACATACCACACACTGCCTGTCACCTTATCTACCAGCACCGTTGGCTTGGTCTTAGCCTTGGCTGCCATTGCCTTGAGTTGATGATAGTGGGTATCAACAGACCTGAACAGACTGTCAGCTCGCTGTTCGCAACCAAACAGCATACCATAGAATCGCAGCCATTCAGCTCTGGCCAATGGCGACGACTCCATATAGTCGGCACATTCTACTATAGGGATGTCGATATCCTCGAGTTTGCCATATCCACCACTATTCTCGAATGGCGACAGGAACAAGGCATCTGGATGTTCGTCGATAATCTTTTCGATCACAGGACTCATGCCATCGCCCACATCAGTAATCTTGCCTTTGGCTACCTGGTCCTGAATCCAAGGTATTTTGATATACTTCAAATCAGCCACGCCTGATATGCAGTCCTGACGGCCAAACTCCATCAGCATAGCACAGTGCACGGTGGTAAACATCACAGCGCGCTTCAATGGTGTGCGGATAATGGTTCCGCTAGGTATATGGTTGGGAATATCCTTATCAGAAGGCACCAGCACATAGCGATGCAGAGTCATACCCTCCTTCCAAGGATTTTTGATAGTAGCCACAGCATAGCCATCACATCTAACTACACTAATCTGCGCGGCATACTTAAAAGCGACAGTATCGCCCCCAGCCTGCAAGGAAGATGTCTTGTGTCCTCCCTTGCAGCCTGCGAACAATACTGCCAGTATTATTAGTTTAAAGTATTTCATTAATATTCAATCTCGATATCGTCGATACAGATATAGGTAGGAGTTGTCATACCATTGTCGTTTTTCTTTGATCCATCGAAACCAAATGAGATGCTCTTGATATTCTTAAAGGCATCTACATCGCGAAGGTCGCAGTACTTCCATTCCTTTACATAATCGCCATCCTTGGCGAGGCTGATCTCATAACGGGCGCCTCCCATACCTTCGGCAGGTGTAGGCATTACAAAGCATGTCAGCCAGTCTTCTGCCTCAAACTTTCCAGGGCTCATACCATCACCATTCAGGATAGCATCAACAGTCCAAGCGTCGTTTGTGTACCAGAAACCTTTCACAGTAACAGGTTTGTCAAACTCGATTTCCTCGCCAAAAGGATAAACTACACAGTAGTTGTTGCCTGAGTGAGCCTTACCAGTAATGTTATTAAACTGGTCAGGAGTTATGCTGGCGAATGATGTCTCAGTACGATTTGAAACAGCAAATCCAGTCCAGCTTGCCCAAGAAGGGATGTAGTTTACAGGGAATACCACACCCTGCTCTGCATAAGAACATGCATAAGCGTCTGATCCCCAACTGTCATACTTCTCTCCATTTTCATTACCACACCAATAACCATCAGCATTCAGAGTAGCACCCTCGAAAGAGATTGTTGCAGTTTGCTTAACATTAACGGGATTGTCATCGTTAGTACAAGATGTGAATGACATTGCCAAGCCACATACCAGGGCTGCAAAAGCAAAAAACTTGTTTGTTTTCATAACGTTGTTGTTTTAAGTGAATAATAAAAGTTATTTAATAAAGAATTTCTTTTTGTTCTGAATGTATATACCCTTCTTCGTTGGAATAACTTTCCTTCCTTGAAGGTCGTACGTCGTCCTGTCTGCATCATCTGCTTCTATAGTCCGTATGCCAGAAAGAGCATTCTTGATGGCCTCGATTGATGCTTCGAGGTGGATATCCTCTGCACCAGCAAACTCTGTGGATGTTTCGCCCCACCATTCTGGCTGTGGACACTTCTGGTTCAGACCTGTATAGACTCTTACAAAGTCGACAAAGTCAAGATTCACAGGCTGACGATTCTCGTCAACAGCCCATGAGATATCTATTCCACAACCCTCGTAATTATACGATGAAGCATCAGATTTATCTGAGAAGTTGGGCAGATTGTCAGCATAACCATACGCAAAGCCAATCAGTACATAATAGTATGGACTCCACGCCTGATCAACCTGATCAGAAAGGTTAAGCATATTGTCTGGCAGACGAGTGCCCTTGAATGTCAATCCATCAGGCAACCACTGTGGATAATACTCCTGGGTGTGATAATGATTGCGGTCTACGGTGCCGCTATTGCCCTGATTGTCTGTCCAGGGGATATCGCCCATGGGGTTCTTTCGATAAGTAACCTCATAGCCATAAATCACCTTGCCTGCGCTGTCTGCATCGCAACTGCCACTGATTTCGTACCAAGGATCGTCAGGCAGTCCGTTGCCGTTTACATCCTTCGACACCATCACCACGCCAGCCTCGTTCATGCCGCCAAACACCAGGTTCTTCATCTCCTGATATGCATTGCCCCAAACAGCAAAGTCGCGCTCTCCAGGAATGTTGGCGATAGAATGGTCGAAGTGGAATGTGATATAGCCGCCCCATCCGCCAAGAGCCACCAGATGAGACTCTATAGGACCAAGACCAGCCAGATTCTCATTACACTTGCGTATCATGTCGGTCTCTGTATCTCCTTCCTCATACTCTGGCACATCGTTCACATACTGTCCTGGGGCTGGGCGATATTCGTCTACGGCCTGGATGTACTTTGAGTGCTCAGTCGCATCGTCCATGCGCTGGGCGCTAGCATTAATGGTAGCAATTGCTAGTATTAATAGTAACAATACTTTCTTCATTTCTTCTCAGTTTTAAATAAAAATGCTGCATGAGCGGGTATGTCGCCTGTCTTCACCTTCCAGTCAAAGGTACCATCAGGCAGGAAGTGTAGCAACTCGCCACTTGATACGTAGTTCTTGGCATCCATCAGATAGAAATCGCGATGGATAGGATTTACTATTATGCCATAAGGCATACGAATCTTGCTTATCTCTGGCGCATCCGACAGGCTTGTGCTTACTATCTGATGCGTCCTGACATTGATAATGCCATAGGTGATGGTATTGGTCATCGACACCTCGCTCCACTGGCTACCATAGAAATAGAGCGAATCGCCTACGATACAGAGATCACTCACGGGCTGATTGATATGTCCGCCTACTGTCATCCTGCCATCGCTGTCAGGCGCCAACCACCAGATAGTCGACTCCTCATCCATATAGTTGCCACGGGCTGTCACCCATAGTTGGTTGTACTTATCAGCCTTCAGGTGGTGCAGATTGGGGGCCACAGCAATCTTATCTGTCTCCTTCATCGTTTTCAGGTCTATCACGCTTACAGTATTCTCGTAGCCTTGTCCTGTCATGCCTTGATAGCCACCACTATTGGCTACATAGAGACGATTGTCAACTATCGCCATCTCCTCTGGCTGGTAGCCGACGGTACACGAATCAACCTTCTGCAGCGATAGTGTATCAACCTTGTACACACAGCCTAGCGGACTGTTGCTGTCACTATACACACTGCCTACATAGGATGATACGTAGGCATACTGGTCCTTGAAGGTAACATAGCGGCAGTTGGGAATATCCACCTTTCCTATTTTGAAGGCAGAATCGGCACGAGCCACCTCCACCTTATGAGAACAGTTGATAACCAGCCATAGGCGCGAGCCGTATATCTGACAGTCGTTGCCCACATCACCCAGCGACATTACGCTACTGGGATTGCGCTCTGAATAGATGTTGCGATAATAGCTCACTGTAGGTTCCCTGCCAGACAGGTCGAGATAGTCGAGTGTCGACTTGTTCATACCCATATTACCCTCGTTGAGCAGATACATGCCCACGATGTCGCCTTTCTGTGCCTTGCCACCTGTATCGGTCTTCTCTATCGGCACTATCATCACGTCTTGGCGACAGGCGCTAAGCAGCAACAGGGTCAATATGTAGTATGCCACATGCTTCATATCTCAACGCTTAGGGTTAGTGCATAGTTACGACCAGGCATGGGGTAGTTTACTATCACCTCATAGTCCTGACCAAACACGTTGTTAACATCTAGATGCGCTTTCATTAGCACACTATTCTCTTTCCTCTTTCCACTCTCCACTTTCCACCAAACACCTACGCTCAAGTCGCTGGTGTACCAAGGCTCCATGTGGTTATAGATAATGTTCTCTTGCTCGTCATAGCGTTCGCCGGCATAGATAAACGAGTAGTTCACGTTCCAGTTCTTATAGTTCAGGCCTACTATTGCCGAGCCAGAATGCCAGGGGATATAGGGTATCTGGTGGTTATAATAAGACGTAGTAGGATCGGTCACATCGCGTGCATCCTGATAGGTGTACTGGGCACGAGTGGTGGCTACCAGGTCCTTGCCAATCTTGAAATCAGCCTCAGCCTCAACGTCGATACCTTTTATATGTACCTCGCCTAGATTCAGCATAGTCCAGCGGAACTGCTGTCCCTTGGGGTAAGCCACTATCTTATCGTGTACCATATTATAATAGGCATCGAAGTGCATTTCAGCATGTCCCACTATTCCACGCTCAAAGTGCTTGTTCAGCGCAAAACCAGCATCGTATTGCAGCGCACTCTCTGGCACCAGATTGGCATTACCCATGTCTGTATAATACAGGTCATTGAATGTTGGCATGCGGAAACTCTTCTTTACGTATGCTCGCATCGAGAAGAATGTTCCACGGAATGGGTATAAGTTCACAAACAGTGCTGGAGTGAGTTTCGAAATAGAGCTGCTTGAGTTCATCCCAGCAAACTCGCCCTTGCGATGGGTCTTGTCATGAATAAAAGTGGCCAGGATAGAGCCTTGTGCCTTCAGGTGCTTGTAGTCGATAGCTGTGGCCAGACTCACCAGATTAGAAATGCGAGTTGGGTAGGCAAAGTTATAGATATCGGCATTCAGTTTGTTCCACTTAAAGTCGTAAGCCAGCGATGCACTCCAGTTGGGTAGCAGCTCAAGCACGTTGGCTGTAGAGATGTACAGTTCCTGCTGCTTGTAGCGATTGTCTACTGGCAACTGGGTGGTATCCTTATTTACGTAGTGGGTGTTGTAATAGGCATACTTGGCCAGCCATCGCGTGCTGAATCCATCGCCTATGTTCTTATTATAATCGGCTTGTACAAAGGTATTCAAGTCTTGCTGTCGCTCGCCACGTCGCCACACGTTGTTCACTATGGCTCCAGGTATTCCTCGCGCAGAGTTATATACGTAGGCCTTCAGTTGCCAGCAGCCTTGGTCCAGTCGGCCAAACACGTTTGCCTCAAGGCGCTCAGCATGTATATCGCCATTTTGCCTTACGGCTGTCGTATCCCAAGCCGTCTCGCCGTTAGGATACTTGCGTTCGTAGTGGAACTTATACTTACCGCTAGCTGTCAGGAACCCTGCACTAACGCTCGAACTAACCGTCTGCGACAACTTCTGCTCCCACAGACCCGTAAGTCTTAGCATATCGCTCGAGCCATACTGCACTTTAAATCGCAGATGAGTCTTTTCGCCTTTCGAGAAATCAGGCGCTTTGGTGCGGATATAGATGGCACCA
>Ga0247610_10001332_pt1 | contig 30849 bp, 22 predicted proteins | sample 174DNAGHGhighgp2_FD_193483 | JGI IMG/M metagenome (GOLD analysis project Ga0247610, IMG submission 193483) | Sheep rumen microbial communities from Palmerston North, Manawatu-Wanganui, New Zealand - 1742 DNA GHGhigh gp2 | ecosystem: Host-associated > Mammals > Digestive system > Stomach > Rumen...
TTGGAGGAATGAATAAATCTTTATTTATGTCAAGCCCAAATCTTTATTTAAGAAGAGACAGACGTTCTTATAAAAAGATTATGTTTGACCCAAAAGATAAATTCTCTTTACACTATACTTGTGATTATATCACAACTAACTTTAATTTTAAAATTATAACTAATTCTTATATTCAAAATGCAAACATGACAATGTACCTTAAATCTAGATTCCAAACAGATTTCTTTCAATTTATTAATCATAGAGAAATCCAAACAGAAATTCCAAAGTCTTTTATAAAGATTATTGCCGCAATATTAGGATTAGATATTGAAGAACAAAAAGATATGGATTACTTAAGACTTTATTTAATCAGTTCATCTTTAACAGAAGATTCAATAAAGAAGAGAGTAAATACAGGAACTGGAAAAGAGTGTTTCTTTATTAATGAAATGCAAAATCTTTTAGTTCAAATGAGTGATTTAGATTGTCCTCCATCTGTAGTAAGAGATGGACAAACTGAAGGAGAATATATAATTACATTTAGACTTCAAGTATCTTCTTATCTTCCAAACTCATTTATATTAAATGTAGATAGAAAAACTTTCTTATCTTTAGGAAGAGAATATTTAAGCGAAAGCACATATATAAAAGACCAAGATGAAGGATTCTTCTCTATGTCTATTAATGCTTCCAAGAAAGAAACTAAAGACTTTTTATCTAAAGATGGAACTAAGTTGATAGGTGTTTTAACTTACTTTGAGGAATATACATTCCAACAAGGAGATGATTTAACAATTTATCTTCTTCCTAAATTATCAGCAGATTTAAAAAAGGCTCATGCATATGCTGTTGATAAAGGATTAGATATTAGTTCTCTTTTCTCTATTGATGTTATTACAAAAGACGGAAAACTACCTTATTCTGCTTACACTGTTGATGAAGATACTTTAATTCTTAGAATAGAATCAAATATTCAATCTGATTTTGTTCCAGCTGTTTATGTTAACAGATTAATGTTAGAAACTATAAATGAAGCTATAAAGCAAGATATGTTCTACTTTAATTCAAATTATTTAACAAGTATTATTGCAAATATTGATGATAACACTGTATTTAAAGACAGAATTACTGTTCGTTCTTTTGCTAACGAAAGAGAAAAGCGTGATATTACAATAAACAAATCATTAAGAGTACAGACAGCTTATGGTGTTGGTTATATTCAATTAGAAGACTCATCAGAAGATGATGACCTTGACTCTTATAGAATTTGTATTGGATTTGATAAAGATAACAATCCAATAATAAAAAGATTAGAATTAAATATGGAGGCTATTTAATATGGATAATTTTATTGACTTCTGGAATGATTTATTCCAAAGACCTATAAGCGAATTAAATTTTGTTCATGTGATTATTTTAATTGCTATAGCATTTGTAGGTTTTAAATTACTTAAGTTTATTTTAAAATATCTTTTAAAAGGTTTAAAAGCTGTTGGAACAGCAATCTTAGGAATATTCTCTCCTAAGGCTAAATGCTCTAAAACTCTATGTAGACATTGCCAAAGAACATTAGACAAATGTGTTTGTAATAGTAACAGAGGCAAATCTTATTTTGTGAGATTATATAGATATAATAGAGAAGGAAAAAATATTAGAAAAAAGTTAAAAGAAAAACAATAATAGAAAGCATTGCTTTCTATTATTTTTAATATAATTTTCTATATCAACAATTCATTATATGTATTTTTTTTTAAAGGAGGTCACTTTATGAGTAATAATGAAATTTACGAAAGTCTTAAGCAATCATTAATTGATAAAGCTGACGAAATTAATAACTCTTTAGAAGTTGACATTTCTAAAAAACATTCAGATGAATTAAGTAAATTAAGAGAATATTTTACTGAAGTATCTGATGCTAGAAAAGAATTAGATGATTTAGTAGAAAATCTTTATATAACAAGACATAATGTGTATAGCTCTATGTTGAGTGCAAGTGTTGCAAGATACTATGCTAAAAAGATGAAAACATCATTAGATACATTAAATAATTTTATAAATGCAAAAAATGCATTAAATGTTACATCTACAACATCATCTTTAGGAAAGAAATTTTTAGAAATATCTGACATATTAAATAACATTAATAATGTTCCAGAAACTCAAGGTGATAATATTTTAACATCTTTAAGAGCTAAAGCAAATGACCTTCAAGATAGTCTTAAAAAGGCAGCAAAAGCTTTAGGATATTCTGAAAATATATCCGTTTCTATAAGTGCAACATCAACAGATAAAGATACATCTGAAGATGCAATAACAACAACAGATAGTTTATATGGTTATGATGATGGGACTATCATAAATGAACCAGATGGAACAAGAGCTATAAAAGTAAATAAAACTATAACTCCTGGATGTAAAGCATATTCTTTTTCAGATGATAAAGGCTATTTTACAGCATCTGTTATGCTTGATAAAGATATCTCTACTGTGGAAACAGAGAAAGCAATAGAACAATTTTCATTAGAATTAAATAATGATTTATTGCTTGAAGATGGTTCATCATCAGCTCCATATTTAATTTATACAAAAGATGATATGGTTAATAAAGGCATGTATGACTGTGATGGAGATACATACTATAGATTAATGGCTGATATTGAAGTTTTAGCACCAGAAAACTTAGTTCTTAATGATGAAAGAGAATTCTTCGGAACATTCGATGGAAATTTCCATAAAATAAAAACAAATTATCCTTTTTTTAATATCGTTAGTGGTGACATAAAGAATTTAGTTATTGAAGTTGTTGAAGGTAGAAAAGTTACATCAACTGCGGCATATTCAAATCCATATTTACTTTCTGCTGGTGGTCTTAATATCGAAGAATTAAGTAGACACAGAATTGAATTAAATGGCTCAGTTACAAATTGTAAAGCAATAATTAAAGGAGACCCAAGAACTTATAAATATGGAAATACTTCTGGTGAAACTTTAATTGATATTACTGATAGAGCATATTTAAGTTCAAAAGAAGTTGTATTCCAATTATATGCTGTTACTGATAAAGATTGTGCTTATAGACATAAAATTGATATCACACCAACTACAAGAAAGAAAATGAAAACTTGTAAACTTTTATATGATGAAAATCCAAATTCTTTAAGTGAACAAACAGAAATAGAAAAATACTATAAAGAAGGAACTCAAGCAACAGCCAAGCCTTTAATTGAAGCTGGAAGTACGTTATCTATATCTTCTACTGGAGATTCTAATTTTATTCTTGAAGATTCTGTTTATAAATATCAAACTTCATCAACCTTTGGTGATGGAAGTATCAAAGATGTATTTTTTACTTTAGATGAAGCTTCAAAGAAATTTAAGTTAATTGGTGAAGTTAGTATTGATGAAACAGTTGCAAAAGTAAATCTTTCTGGTAGTATTAAACCTGCGTCATCATCTGTTTTAATTGAATTAGATAAAAACTATGCAACCATTTTTAATATGGCTGAACTTGTTTCTGCATTAAAAAATGCAACTATGGAAAGTCTTAAGTGGGAAGGTAACAAATTTGGGAATCTAGATTGTTATAAATCATATCCTGCTGACGTTATTTCAAATTTAGTTGCAACAACTCAACTTACATTACAAGAATTTAGAAAACAAGCAGATGAAACAATAACTCAAGAATTAAAGCAATTAAATTCTTTCAAAGATTCTTATACATCATTTGAAACATTTAGACAAACAAATGATTCAAATTATACAGATACCTATATTCTTGGATTAAATAATGATGCTTCTACAATTACTGGTTATATTGATTCTCTAGAATCAACAAATGAAGACTATGAAACAAGTCCAACTAAAACATATATAACAGATGCTATTGAAAGATTTGATTCAGATTCTTATAATGTTTTTATGTCGTTAGCAGATAGCGTAGAGACAATAGAAAAGTATATAGATACTTATTCTCCATTCTTCAAAATTGACTCTAACTATTCAGATAGAGCGAAATTAATGATGGACACATTTGATGCTGCATTAAAGAGTTCAGAGTGTACTTTGCCTCAATATACTCGTCCTTTTGCTATGTGGTCTGAAAAAGTAAAAACATATTCAGACGATGGAATTTTTAGTTTTATTCTTATGTATATAGCACAAGAATTAGGAATGAATATGAACAACTATTCTGTATTAGAATCATCAAGCGATGCTAATATGTTTAGAAGATTATTTAATCATGCATTAAGAGAAAGTTTAAATAAGAAATTATTTGATACTAGAATTGTAAGTGACTCTTTAATAGAAGTTTTAGATGCTGAAAAATTTCTTATGGAAAACTATAACCTTAGAGTTATTGATAGAGCAAACTATGAGTCTTCTCCTTCTAGTTTAAAGTCATTGGTTAAAGAATTATCTTCTTTTGATTATATTGATTTAGGTCTTTTACTTAAAGATACTATGAATTCTAAAGATTTAACGTTACTAAAGAACTATGTTAAGACTATCTTTATTAAAGAAATATATTCTGATAAGTCAAAAGCATTAGATAAGATAATTGATATTAACTATATTCTCAATAATTCTGAATTGACTTTTAAAAGTATTCTACTAAAGATAATATTTAAAGAGTTAGTATACAGCATATACCATATAAACTTAAATAAAGAAAATTCTATATTTAACTCAGATGAATTAGAAACACTTAAAATAATATCTGGTATATGGACTGGTATTTACAGAAAAGAAGAAGATAATTATATTTTAGTAGAAGCGAACGAAGAATTTGACTCTTCAGCAGAATATTATACATATAATTGTGGTGAATATTCTAGAATAAACTTAACTAGTATTCCAAATAGAGCAGATACTTCAAGAGAAGAAGATATGCTATATAAATATATCGCTGTTTGGTGTTTCTATAATAATGATTCTAATAATTTTATTATAGCTTTAAAGAATGATAAATCAGATTTATATCAATTCTTATTAAATCCTGATAGAACGATTATAACTAGAGAAGAGGAAGAAGAAGAGTTATCATTCTGGGAAAAATTATTAAGATTATTCAGACTTATTTGGAATAAGATTAAGAGTATATTTGGATTTGGTTCGGAGGTATAATATGACTAAAGAAGAAATGTTAAAAAAAGTTGACGATATGACAATATATGAAAAAGATTTTTTAGTTATAAAGAACTTACTAGCCAATGCAGATAGTAATTTTTTTGTTAGAGTTCTTGAAGAAGTTATTGAAGGAAACTTATATTGGTCTGACTTTGATAGACTTCTTTCAGAAACAAAATATACTGAAACTTTAGAAGAAAATATCAAAATTCAAAGTGAAATGTATAATGAAATAATAAAGCTTTCTGAATTTAGAAAAAGCTTGAACAACAAAAATGTTAAGAAGAGTACAAATCTTTATTCAGAAGATGCTTCATTAACAAATATTGGTTTAATTCCTTCTTCAGATAATGAAGAAATGCGTAACTTCTATATTGAAGAAAGAATAAATGCTAGAGATAATTTAATTTATTCTATGTTAAATTACAGCCCTAATGACACAGAAGTAACTAGGGCTTGTAAAGATAGACTATTAAATGCTATAGAAAATGGAAAGATTCTTGAAAATAAGAAATTCACAGAACAAGCATTGGCGTCAAAAAATATTATAGTAAAATCAGAATCAAGTACAATTACTGTTGGAACTGACGTTTACGAATTTATTGACCCTAATGATATTCTATTTTCTGTAGATGATTTTGTAATTCCATTAGATTACAAATATCAAACATTATCTGATAGTGATAAGAATTTTATGGCTATCAATAATATAAATGAAATAGACATGAAGAAAATGAAGTCTATATCAGAGTTCTTAAGAAGAGAACAAATTTTAAATAAGATAAAATAAGGAGGTGCCTTCTATGTTTAGATATTTACAACCAGATGATGAAGGTGTTTTACAACCAAGAATAACAACTTCATTAATTAACAATGTTGCAAAGAAATATGAGTCTTATCTAAATGATGAAGGCACTTTGCATTATAAGTTTTTCGATTATATTACAACTGCAAATGTAGCTGACAATAAAGAGTTAGCTCTTGCTATATATGAGGTTTTATTAAATCTAAACGCAGGTGATATTCAGATAGAAGATATATTCTTTTTTTTAAATTATTTTAATTTAACTCTTTCAGACGAAGGATTTATTGAATTATATAAAAAGATTATATCTGATGATATTCTTATTTCATTTAAAAAGAATATGGTTATGAATGCATTAAAGAGTAAAAAAGTATTTTGTAAACTTTCTAAATTAACAGGACAATCAAGCTCTGATAATAATGGTAATGTTACAGAAAATGCATTAAACAAAGCATTTGATGAAACAATGGCATCAATTAATGGAAAGTTTGTAAAAGAAGAGGAAGTTACTTTCCCATCAGTAGTTTCAGTATTAGATGCATATAAAGTAAATAACAAGCTTTTGTATAATCCAGATATTACTGATTTTAAATATGATAATAAAAAGTATATGGTTAATGCAAATATTTCATATATGCCATCTTTAGTAGCTCACTTTAGAAATTATTTTGATGCTGAAGGAATTTATGAATCTTATCTTGCAGATGTTGTTGATTCTGAAGATATAAAAACTACTTTAAATACTCATATTGCAAACAGATTAAATAGAAAGATTTTTTATTTAAACTCTGATTTAGCAAATTCAAAGATAATTGAAAATGAAAAAGTTTTAATAAGCAAACACAGAGGTGCAACTGATTCCTCTTTAATTTATAATCCTAATAAGAAGATAGGAATTTATTCTAACATCTATGACGAAAATGTTGCTATGGATATGTTGAACTCTATGAGATTATTTAAGAAATCTGAAACAATTGAAATTAGTGGAAATGCCACAATAAATGTTGTTCCACTTTCAGATAAAGACATAGAGAAAGCATTAGATAGATTTGTTTTAAAACTAGTAGAGAAAATAGATAAATATAATGAAACTATTAATGCTGCCAGTGCGTCATTAAGAGATGACATATTAGAAATGTATAGTTCTGAAATGATAATAAAATCAAATTCTTCTTATTATAAACAAAAGTTAGCAGATTTAGGTATTGGTATTTCTTGGTCAACGCTAATCAAACGTTTAGATGCTCTTAAAGAAAAGACAAATGATATTGAAGATTCATTAGAGTTATTCTTAAGAAACAAAATAAGTTATTTCAAACTAGGAACTGATTTTGGTGTAATTGACACAATTGAAGAAGATTTAAAGAATTTTTCAGAAATCAAAGATGAAATAGAAACTCTAGATGATTTAAACTATTATAGATTTATTAGTATATTAGCAGCTAATTATTATAAGATTGACAATAGAACTGAATCTGCATTAAGATTCAAAGAAAATCTATTGATTTTTAATGATTTCCTAAATCAGTATAAAGTTGATTCAGAGTCATATTTATCAAATGTTATGGCATTAAGAAATTATATTTTAGAAAAAGACAAACGTTTTAAGGAGGTTTAGATATGGCATTTTATTTAATAAAAAATGATGGTCAAAGAACCTACATAAGCAATAACTACTTAAGACAAAAGTTAATAACAATGTCTAATTCAAAAGCTACAGAAATAACAAATAATGATATAAGCCTTGGCGGAGATGACTATTTATTCTTTGCTAGAATAGGCTATAAAATTCCTGAAATTACAATGAATGACGCAGTAGAAACATTAATGAAAATGATTACAAAGAATTCTATTGATGATGTTTCTGTTATTCTAACATTAGAGAAAACACATATTTTAGCTATTGTTTATCTTTTAAGAGAAGGAATAATGAGCGAAGTAGACTTTATGAGATTTATCAAAATGAAATCTACAAGCTCTAGAAGTCAAATGTTACTTGAATTCATAGCTAGAGAAGATGAAGAAATAGATATATTTGCTCCATTGCTTTCTGCACTTCAAAAGAAATCTAATTTTACTAATTTTGGGGAATTATCTTCTGAAAATGAAATTGAGGCTGCAAAGAACAAAATAAAAAGAATGGCGATTCCAAGCTACAGAAAAGATATTGAATATTTTATCTGGAAGAGATACTATGATGAAGATACTTTATTATATAGATTTTATAATTGGGAGTATGAAAAGCCATATACAATAAAATCTGTTTGGACTTATACAAAAGTCATTACAAAAGTATTTGGTATTGTCGCTTCTTTATTTGGAGGTATCTTTGGATTATGTCTTGGACTTACAACATTCCATTTTGTAGAAACACTAGTAGCTAGTTGTAAACAAGTTCGTCAATATGATGAAACGCCACAAAATATAACAGCAGATACAAGACAAATTCTTACAAATTATTACAATTCTATTTCAACAGAATTAATAAAAGATAAATTCTCAAAGAGATTTAGTGAAAATGCAAAATTAGATGACAAATATATGGATGATTGTTTAATTATGGCTTTTAATCAAGTTCGTAATAATGCATCTTATGATTTCAGAAAGAATCCAAATCATAAATTCTGGGCTTTTGGTAAATTATTCTCAGCAATCTTCAATCAAGAAGATTTAAAGGATAGAGTAATGTTACCATTACCTTCATATGGAAGATTATTTAAATTTATATATGACAATGGAGAAATCACTTGTGATAACAAGATTGTAAAAGATAAAAGTCTCGTAAACAATAAATTTGAGTATCTTAATTTTGTTGGACCAAGTATTTCAGATGATGATTTAGTAAAGAAGAGATATATTGAAAATAAAGAAACATATTCTTCTTGGAAGGACACTAATAATCGTACTAGTGACCCTTACTATTATTTAAAGTATAATTGGTCTTCAGATGAGAATATAAATAAAAAAATAAGAAGTAACCTAGTTTCATTATGGAATGCTTTTGATTTTGAAAATTCTTATTATTCTCCTAGTAGATTCTTTAATACATATTTTTATTATTTAGAAAATAAATACCCTTCTATGAAAGGAACACCTGAAGGTAAATTGGATGCTGTTTTAAGAAATAATATGTTAATTAAAGAAGACTGTGACACTGGAAGAAATTATGAAGCTGAATCTCATTATCATTCAGTAGCTAATTTAGGTATATCAAAGTTTAAACAAGTTGTTAGTAATATAATAGAGAAATATTTCTCTGAAAAGGCAAAATTCAAGGTTGCAGAAATATATGATAAATCTTTAAGAGAGTCTAGACTTGCTGAATTAGAAGCATCAATTCCTGATATTCTAAATAGGGAGTACACAACTTATGAAGATAAAATGTATATTCCTATGGTTTATGAAGTTCTTACAAATTACATGGCATTCTTAAAACATGGAAATTCAATTTATCTGGTTGATAGTGATTCAGGAAGTGATGATATTACTTTTGATATTGCAGTATCAGAAGACTATTATAACTTTTATAGAGCTCTTTATTTCCTTAGACATACTTTCTTAGATTTACCAGCTATAAATGACGTTACAAAAGGATTACGTACATACAATATTATTATGAATAAATTAGAATAGGAGGTGTATTATGACAGATGACGAATTAAGAACATTAAAATACGCAGTGTCAAGAGCTGATTTAGAAGAATACATCTCCTCTGTCTCAAATAATTATCAATTATATAATATGGTTGCATTTTATAGAGATTCTTTTATGATTGATGATACTATAACTGAAGAAAATAAATTAGAAAAAATAAAACAATTTCTTTGTGCTATATTTTTATTTTATAATGAGATACTTTCTTTTAAGGAATTAAGAACTACTAATATGAATATATTTGAAAAAATAACAGATATGTTCTTATCAACAGCGGCAGTTCTTCCATTATCAGAAGATAAAATATTAAAGAAGATTCCAAATGTGTATTATGGTTTATCTTCAGTAAAGATGGGTTATAGTACATATGAAAATATAGAAGAAGAATTTAGGAGAATTTATGATAAAGCAGACCCAGAGCATAAAATAGGCAATTTTATATTTAATAATGTACTTTCTTTAGCTCAATTTATTAGAGATGATGGAATTCCTGAAGCTAAGTTGTTTTTAAATATAAATGACGAAAAAGCTGAAATAGAAGAAAGTCCTGGATTATTATCATTTATATACAATTATAATATTGGAAGTCTTGCTTTAATAAGACAAAATGCAGAAAATTATTTTGGTCCCTATTTAAATGAAGTTAAAGAAACTACTTTTTATGGTGTTATTCTTGACTCTCCTAGTATAACAGAATCTACTATTCTTGAATTAAAGGAAATTTTAATAAAAGTTATAGAAGAAATTAATAAGGGAACAATTAATTATTAATAAAAGGAGGAAGTTGTATGGCAGAACCAAAGAAATACGATACAATCTCTAATAAATTAAATGATTATGATAGTAAAACATCAATATTATCATATGGTATGGATAATCAGTTAGAAAAAGAAGATGGCTCTATTAAAAATATCATTAAACAAACAATAGTACAATCAAAAAAGAAATATGGTATAAGAACTAATGGAAAGCCAATTAGATATTTTAATGAAATAAATCTTGGTAGTACATGGTCTCAATTAATGACTGACGCTAAAAATGAAAAAGCTAAAAAGGAACTAGAAAAGAATCCTGAAAAGGCTTTTAAAACATATATGTCAGAAGATATAGTTGACGTTAGTGGACTTATGGCTGAAAATTCAACTAGAAGTCTTTTAATGAATAACTATAGAATTATTAGAGACCACATTACAGAATGCTCACAAGCATTAGATGTTTATAAAAACAATATAATGTCACCAGATGATTTCACTAAATCAATCTTCAATGTTAAATATGATGACCCTTCTGATGATAAAATGAAGGAAAAGGTTGAATCTCAATTAGAAGACATCTTTTCTAAATATGAATTAGAAGATAAGACAAATAAGATAATTGAAGATGCTTTATTATATGGCGAAGCTTATGTTGGTGTATTATCTCTTGAAACTGAATTAAATAACATGCTATCTGACCCTAAAATGCAAGATTTAAATGAGTCAGAATTAGTTGAAAAAATGAATCTTATTGACACAAGTTGCATTAATTCCAAAATCCTTAGTGAAGATGTTAATTGTAATGAAGGTCAAGCATCTATTTTAAATGAGATATTAAATATTAATGAAAATGGTTTATCTGAAGCAGATGCTAAAAACATTATTGCAAATATGATAAATGAAAATGTTAAAATAGGAAGTAAAAATGAATTACTATTAGAAAAAATAGCAATTGAAAAGGATTTCGAAAACTATAAAATTCATGACACAGATATTAATAATAATGACGATTCAGTTAAGAAAACTAAAAAGAAAAAGAACGACAATAAACCAATGTACTTAAATGGTTCATTTATTCAAATATTTGACCCTAAAAAAGTAATTGATTTAACTGTTGGTGGAACTTGCTATGGATATTATGTTATTGAAGGTTGTGATAATGAATTAATTAATCAGTCATACCTAGGTCAATCTTCTGGTAGACAAGTTACAAATCAAATCAATATGGCATCAAATAACACAATTGCATCTACAAATCAAACAACTACTATTTCTGGTAATGTTCCTGGTATAAATGATAACCAAAAAGTAAGAATTATAACAGACGTATTTGTTAATACAATTGCTAAGAAAATTGATAAGGAATTTATTAGACATAACAAAAAATTCAAAGATTTTATTTATGATTTAGTAAAGCAAGATTATATTACAAAGAAAGGTATTAAAATTACATATTTCCTTCCAAATGAAATAATTGCTTTCAAAGTTCCAGCTTTATATAGAAAGATTCTATTCTCTGCTAAACTATATTTATCAGTATTAACTAATGATATACTTGTTAAATTAGGTAGAGCACATGACAAGAGATTAATTTATGTAAATATTGGTCTTGATGAAAACTATGAACAAGCAATAAGTAAAGTTCTTCAAGATATCAAGACTAAGGAATATAAAATGGATTCTTTAAATGATTTCCAAACTATTCTAAATCTAAACCCAGGTAGATGGGATGACTATATCATGCCTTCTGTGAATGGTGATAGACCTGTTGAAATAGAAACTATGCCTGGTATGGATACTGATTTAAATAGTGAATTCCTAGATTATTTAAAGAATACTATGATTAATGGTATTGGTATTCCAAGAAACTTAATTGATTCTTTTAATGAAATTGACTTTGCTAGAACTCTATCAGCTCAAAATGGTAATTTTGCAAGAGATATTGTTGCTTACCAAAAGTTACTTACAACTCCATTTACAATTTTATGTAGAAACTTATATAAAAATGAGTTTAGATATAATAATGACAAAGAGAGCAATGTTGATAAGTTCGTAAATATGGAATATATAAAAGTTTCATTCCCAAGTCCTGCATATTTAAACTTTACAAATCTTGCAGACCAAATTCAAACAGTTGACGGTAACGCTGAGTTTATTGCAACTCAAATGATTCCACCTACTACTGATGCAAGTAAGGAAGATGAAAGAGTCCAATTAAAATCTATGATTGTTAAAGATATGCTTCCTGGTATTGACTGGGATAAATATGAAGAATTCAAGAAACAACTTGGAATAGATAATGTTAAGAAAGAATTAAAAGAACCAAAACCAGATGCAACAATGGTTGACCCTTACGGTGGTACATATTAAAAAAAAAGAATAACCTTTTGGTTATTCTTTTATTATTTTTATTTTTCTTCGTTGTTTCCTTTGATTTCTTCCATAACAGAGTTATCCCAGTAATTTTCAATATTAGCAACACCGTTAACATCTTTCATTCCGCCGAATATATCAGCAAAGTGAGTAAAGTCAGGGCCAATTTCGCTCTTTGTTGTTGCTGTAGTAACTAGAATCTTTTCTCTTAAAATCTTTTCAGCATAATCTTCTACATCCGGTCCGATTTCTACGAAACCTTTGAAGTTAATATCAAATGTAGGAGAATCTTGTGAACCAATTTCAAAGTTATATAAAGTATCTAGAGGAACATTTGTAGGGAATACATTGTGATATAGAGCAGCATATTCAACAATTCCTTCTGAACTATTTGCATTAGCAGCATCTGGTCTAACTACGATATATAGTAATTGTCCAGTATGGTTTCTTGCACCATATTCATAGTTATTTCCATTATCATCTTTATATAAAGAAGGATATAATGCAATATTAGTTCTTGGGTCTCTTACCATACAAACCCACTTTTGATATAGTTTTCTCATTACACCACCAGAGTATTCTTTGTGGCTAATTGTGAAATCACTACTCATTGGGCTGATACCAGTAGGAACATTTATTTCTCTAGCACCAAATCCAGTTTGATGTTGTGCTGTATTTAATTCAATACCACTAACACCTTGGAAACTTCTAAAGTTCTTTTGTGTTAATTCTTTAAAATTCTTAAGGTCTGCATCTTTTTCAAACCAACCAGGTAATTCTACCCAATAGATATATGCATAACCTGTTACAAATGGGTCTAAATATAAGTTTACTTCATCTTCAACACCAGTGAAGAAGTTGTTATTACCTCTAACCTTATCAAGACCACTTACTTTGATAGTACCTTTTTCACTTCCATAGTAACTTGCCATATCTTTCACCTCTCTTAGTCAATATCAATAGCAACTGAAATAACTTCTAATGTACCATTAAATTTAACACTTAAAGTAACATCTAAAGTTTCATCGCTAAATTCATTTTTAGAAACATTTACGTTTGCATAAATTAAAGTTCTGTTAGAAACCCATTGAGTCATATATTTATTTAGAACAGCTGATAAGTTAGAAATTGTAACAGTGTCAGCAAATTCAAATAAGTAACCTCTACCAATAGCTTCTAGTTCGTGACGCATACGAATTAAAGCACGAGAGTTATTTACAAAAGATAAACCTGTGTATTCATCTTCTGTTGAACCATCGAATGTTCTTTGGTTCATAATGTAGTATCCTCTACTATCTTTTTCTGCGTAGTTAATTCTTGCTCTAAACCATTCTTCCTTAGTATCAGGCATTGGGTTTTCACTAATGCTCTTTATACCTTTTAATTCATAACGGTTTTGACCTGCAACAGCAGCTTGAATTCCGTTTGTAGCATCATTAGAAGGTAATAATGCAGCTAAGAAATAAGACATAGTTACGAATATATCAGAACCAACATAATTATTTTCTTTAATTAAGAAATATTGAGTGTAAATAGCTAGATTAGATGTATTATCAAGGTCAGGTGTAATTAGACCATTTTCTTCAAATCCAACATACTTAGGTTCTTTACCTAAATTATAGCCATATCCATAAGAAACGGCATTTGAATAGTTATCTAAAATAACGAATGCATCATTTCTAACTGGAGTAGAACCTGAGAAGAATTTGAATAATAATAACTTTACATCTGATGAATATCCAGCATCCATTACTAAATCGAATGGAGTTTCTAGTTTATTAGCAATTAATTGGTCTGCTCTCTTCCAGAAAATACCTTTTCTGTAGTCATCAGAATTTCTAGATTCTTTTGAAGTTGTGCCTAGAGTATTAACTCCTGCAAAGTCATAAGAATAATTTCCTAGTGCCTCTTGGCTCCAGAATGCCTTTAATAGGTCTTCTAAAGTTGCACTAGTATAAGTTCCGTCATAAGAAATCTCATATTCAACACTAGTATCATAGCTCTTATTGAAATCAGAATTTCCAGAAATATAACTTCTGAAATTATCACCATATCTTTCTTTTAATTCTGTTTCATCGATAGCTGTAACGCTTGTTGAAGATTCATAAACTTCACCATTTCTAATGTAGATATTTGCTTTTTCAACATCACGTTTCATCTTTTCGTAGTTGTTAGCATTATCAAGAATTTCTTGTAATAATGTTTCAGCATTTGAGCTAAAATTAATGTATTCTAAGTCAATAAAGTCAGAAGGTTCAACTCTTGTTTCATCAATCTTTTGTGAACCTCTATAAACGCTAATAACTAATTTCTTTTCGCTATTAGGAGCCTTAGAAATTGTAACAGATAAATCATTATAATATTTACCTGGATACTTAGCAGAGATTCTTGTAGCAAGAACTACATCTTCTAATTCAGAACCTTCACTGTCAGTAACTTTAACAGTTCTAGTAGAATTATCAAAAATATATGAAGGAACACCACTTGGAGTATCATCAGCTTTAAGTACAGCTTCAATGAAAGAACCACGTTCTTTTATGTATACTTTTAAAACATCAGAAGCTGTTTCTGCTGGTAAACCATTTTTAGTTACAACATATGCATTTGTTGTTGAGCTTACTGCATAAGCTAGAGCTACTTCACTTACATCTGCAACTAAACGTACAATGTATGCAGTTCCTCCAGCATTTAACCATCTGTATAAATTTAACTTAGTTAGACCATTTTCTTTATATGGAACTTCTCCGAATGTTGATTCTAATTCACTTATAGAGTGAACTTTAACAACCTTATTTACTGGACCACGTTCTGTAATAACTGGTACAAAAATAGAAGAAGTATCTGCTTGCTCTGGAGCTGTAGAAGAGTGTCTTTTAGCTTTATAAGTAATGTCTACTCTTGGGTATGTATATTTGTTTTCCATATTTAAATCCTCCTAAATAAGATATATCAGTATAATTTATTGTTTAATCTTTAAATTGCAGTTTCTTAAAAAACAAAAAATTATATGAAATAAATTAAAAGAAGAACCTTAATGCCAAAAAAGAGGTGCATTATGAAAGATATTATTGAATTAAGTCCAAACATAAATAACAAGAAATTTTGTGTTTATGGACATTTATGTAAATCTACAAACAAGTGGTATATTGGAGAGACTAAATTTTCTAATAATCCAGAATTAAGATTTGGGAAAAATGGTTGGATGTATTTAAAGAAAAATAAATCAGGTAATTATAAACATCCTAAGTTTGCAAATGCAATATTGAAATATGGCTGGGAGAATTTCGAACATTATTTACTAGGATATTATAATGAAAACGAAATTGATGAAGCTGAAAAATATTGGATTAACAAAAAGAATTCTTTAGAAGATGGATATAACTCTACAGAAGGTGGAAAGAGCACACATAAATTAACTAAAGAAAATAAAATGAAAATTTCTAATAAAGTAGACCAGTATTCTATTGACGGAAAATTTATAAGAACTTTTGATTCTATAAAAGAAGCATCATTATCTTTAGGTAAAAGAGATAATGGTTCAATAAACAACTGTTGTAAAGGTAATAGAAAAACAGTCTGGGGATACGTATGGAAATATCATAATGGAAAATCTTTCAGAATTAACTCTGAGAATACAAATAAGGTATTTGGAAAGCATGGAGTGGCAACTGAGATAATTCAATATGATATGAATGGTAATGAATTACAAAGATTCAAATCTAGTGCTGAAGCTGGAAGAATTTTGAATCTTAATTCTACTTGTATAAATAGATGTTGTAGAGGAGAAAGAAAAACCTATAAAGGCTATAAATGGAAATATAATCTATAGGAGGTAAGTATATGATTGATGTAAGAACTAAAAATATATCGTTCTTAAAAATATCTAAAATGCTTAGAGATAAGAATGTTAAAAATAACAAGTTTATGTTACAACTTAACAATCCTAACTTACAAGGTGTTGACCCACACAGAACTGATTTAACAGATAAACAAAAAATAGAAATTTATAGAGAATGCGTTGAGAACTATTGGTATTTCATCAGAGAAGTTTGTTTAGTTCCAGTTTCAGGTGCCAATATTCATTATGAAGCTAATTTAGGAAATATAACAATGTCTTATGTAAAATTAAAGAATAAGAACTTTATGTTAATACTTCCAAGACAGCATGGTAAAACAATGGGTGAAGCTGTATTCGATGTTTGGGCTCTTTGTTTTGCAACTAAGAATACAAACTGTACTTATATGAATAAAGCTAAAGGTGACGCTATTAAAAACGTTAAACTTTGGAATGATATTAAAATGCTTCTACCAAGATGGCTATTAGATAACTTTATTCTAGATAAGAAAGAAGATATTGATAACGTTGAATATAAGGAAATATCAAAATTAAATAATACTATGAAAGTTGTATCTGGTGGTAGTGACCCAGATTCTGCGGATAAAGCCGGAAGAGGTCTTACAACTGCGCTTTTAGTATTCGATGAGTTTGCTTTCTTAAAATATAATGATATTATTTATCAAGCAGCTGTCCATGCATGGAACAAAGCAGCCGAAATGGCAAAGAAGAATGGCGTTCCATATGGTATTTCTATTATAACAACACCAAACACAAACGAAGAAGGAACTCCTGGTGGATATTGCCATGATATTATGGAAAATTCTGCTAAGTGGGAACTTATGTGTTTTGATATGTCAGACGATGAATTGAATAAATACATAGAATTAAATTCAACTAACAATTTCCTATTTATTCAATATACATACTTAGAATTAGGAAGAGACGATGCTTGGTTAAGAGACCAGATTCGTCAATGTCAAGGTGATACATTAAAGGTAGAACGTGAAATTTTACTTAAGTGGCCTCAATCTACTGAAGGTAGAGTATTCAACGTAGACCAATTAAATAAAGTATATGAATTTGTAAAAGAACCAACTGTCAAGATAAATGTAAATGGTTACATTATTAATTTCTTTGAAACACCAGATTTACGTTTAAATTATATTATGAGTTGCGACGTTGCCGGTGGTCTTGATGGAGATAACTCTGTTATTTTATTTATACACCCAGAAGATTTCAGAGTAGTTGGTGAATTCTTAAATAAGAAGATTGACACAGACAACTTTAAAATGTTAATTTATGACCTAATGACTATATACTTCAGAAACGCTATTCTTGTATGTGAAAAGAACTCATATGGTCTTAATATTCTTGACTGGTTAATGAAGAAACCAGAAGTTGAACCAAGAATGTATAGAGAAGATAAAGAAAAAGTTGGTGAAAAAACACTATCAAACGGATTTACAGTTAAAAAGAAATCAAAAGTTATTATGTATGGTGTTGATACTAATACAACTACTCGTGCGCAAATGATAGATATGTTACTAGAAATTGTTGAAACAGAATATGATAAATTAATTTCAGGAAACATATACAAAGACTTACAAGGATTAGAGAAGAAGAGAAATAATAAAATTGAACATAGTAGTAGAACACACGATGACGCCTTAATGGCATATTTAATCTTTAGATGGGCTGTTTACTATGGAAAATGTTTAAGAGATAGATTTGGAATTAATCCAATTCCTTCTAGAATGAATGTTAGAACTTCTTCAAGTGCTGGTGATATGCACAGAATTGAAAGGTTAATAGAAAAATCATTAATGTTAGATAACCTTCCTTCTGGTTATTCTGAAACAGTTGCTGCACTACAAGAAGATGCAGCAAAGAAAAAATACGGAAAAGAAGATAATCGTTATAGTGAATCAGCTGATAAAATTGCTTCATTCTTTAGAATGACAAAAGATTTATAGTACTTTTAAAAATCTGAAGAACAATTAATTATTATTGTATAAGAAACTGGAGGTTAAATATATGAGAAATATAAGTGTATTAAGTAACGATTTTGTTAGATTTAATAGAACATTAGCTGAGTGTGAAGCTAATATTGGAAAAATGAATAGTTCATTTGTAAACGATACATTATTAGACGAATCAGCTACTCCAGCTGCATTTTTAAATATGAAGTATTCAGATAGTTTCAGAGCTATATCAGAATATGATTTCAAGTCTAATTTATTCAGTATCAGTAATCAACTTTTAAAGAATAATTCTATTTCATTAAAAGAATCTGTTGCATTTTCAAAAGCAATAAATAGTTGCTTAGGAATTAGCGATAAAGATGATATTGCTAACGCAGTTTTAGCTTTCTCTTTAGCTGAATCTGATATCCCAGAAGAAGATGAATATAAAGTAACATATTCAAATATTGGAAGACAAAGAGCTATTGGTTTCATTACTGAATTACAAGAAGAAGCTTACAAAGGACAAAAACTATTAAAATCTAATGATATAGACAATGTTTTAGTTGGTATTAAAATTTTAGCACCAATATATACATTATGTGAATCAAGCAAGTAAGAGGTGATTTTTATGATTGTTTTAGAAGAAAACTCTCAATTAACACAAATAAATGAGATGTTTGTAAACGTCCAAGACAGTCTTCCTACAGAGATTGAAAATTCAGTTTATTATGCAAAATTAAAAGCAGCTCTTCACCCAGAAATCATAAAATTTTGTAAAGAACAATTAGAATTAAAAAGTGATTTAAATTTCTTACGTATGTCAGTCGGAGAAACAATATCTGAATCAGAAATAAGAGATTATTTAAATACATTAAAGAATAAATATAATTCTGAAAACAATAATGTTGGTATTGATTACCATATTGAAGCAACAAGGATTGATTTCGGTGTATCTGTATTTTGTGTAATAAAGCGTGATGAAATTTATATGAAGAAGTTTGTTTTTAGATTTAGAAAACCTAGCATATCTGATGGTATAGGAAACCTATCAAATGCTCAATTAATAAAAGAATCTTTAAAAACAAAAGAAGAAAAGAGAAAAGAAAAATATCAAAAACTAATGGGAGGTAAATAATAATGTTTCCATTCCTTAGAGAAGAAAAAAGAGGCTTAAGAACTCAACAAACATTTGTTGGTAATACATTAGAAATATATCTTCCATCATATTATGTAGATAAAAGCGACAATAATGCAATTGCATTAGATTTAGGTGACAAAATAGAAACAATCGGTTTATTTTGGTTTAAAGTAAATGATACTGAATGGTATGAATTACAATTACCTACTACATTCCAGTTTGAATATTCTGACCATAAAAAGATTAGAACTAAAATTCAACCTGCAATGCCTGAAATAGATTATGATGTTTATGTATTAAAAAATGGTGATGCATTCATGTATAATATCTTATTAAAGAAAGATGTCGATAATATGGCAAAACGTTTCTTCAATAAGTTGATACAAGGAGCAAAACTTCCTCCTACAATAAAGTATGAAGATACTGTGAATATTTTCTTAAAAGCGATGTTATCAACTGGTTATCCTGGATTAGGTGTTTCAGGTGCAACTATTGAATTCTTATTAGCAGAACTATATAGAAACAAGAAAAAATTAAATGACCCATTTAGATTAGCATATAATGGAAAAAATTCATTTGATTATAAAATGGTAAGAATCACTAAGATTCCAGAACTAAATTCAACATTTACAGGATTAATTGGTGAAGACGTTACATCTCAGTTAGTTTCTGCAGTTGTTAAAAATCGTGAAGGTGTTGAAGAAAAAGAAACACCTATTGAAAAGATTATAAAATACTAAAAAAAAAGAAGAAGGTAAAACTTCTTCTTTTATTTTTTTATATATGCTTTATTCTTGAACCGGCATATTGAGAATATATTTCTTCTCTTAACATGTCTTCTCGTTCTCTTAAAATCTTTTTATTTCTTTTTTGAGTTGATTTTGTAATTTTCTTACAATGTTTCATAAAACTTTTATGTGCTCTGTTTTCCTCTCTTTCAAATTCTTGGTCTTCGATTTCTCTTACTAATGTTTTTCCCATTATCTTTCACCCTTTCCTTTAACCTTAAGTACCTTGAATCTATACTTTGTGTTTATTCTTCTAGTTCCAGAGAATATACCAACTCTTTTTACATTACCGAAAAATGTTCTTAAATTAACCATTTTTATCAATCCTCCTTATTTATATAATTAATTATAAATATTTTTCTCATGTACATAATTATAATATATTCTTAAATAATGAAGAATTTCAAAAAAAAAAAGAAACTATGCTATCCATAGTTTCTTTACATTTGCTTGTCTTAACATATTTTCACGCCAACTGTCTAATAGTTCTCTTCTATTAGCTTCAGCTTGGTCTATTTCCTCTAAGAAAGGTTGTATAACACCAAAAGGAGTATTTAAACTTTCAAATCTGTGTCTTAAAGGATATAATGATTGAAGAATATCATAATATGCTAATTTATAGAATTCGTCTCTCATTTCAATTCCAATTGTTTTTAAATGCTTTGGATGAACTGCTTTAACTTCAAGCATTGCACTACCAGCAATTTCAATCTTTGGTCTTATTGTAACAATATTTGGTGGTTGAAATTCGAATGTTGTTGGAGTTATTACAGAACTCAAGTAGTCATTTAATAATTGAGATGTAAATGGGTCATTTACAATTGGTAGAACAGTTCCACCAAATTGATTTACATTGTCAAGATATACTCTATGAATTCCGAATATTTCTAATCTATCTTCATTCGGAATTAGATATGTATTACTATATCCGCCACCAATAGAATCTTTTGCAGTAATTAACATTCTATATCTGTATGGGAAAAATTTACTATAAGTTACTAAACTTTCATTTAATACAATTTCCATCATTTCATCATCAGTTAATTCTATTTCTTGACGCATAGTTCCTAAACGTCTGTTAATATATCTTAAACAATCTGTACAAGTTACACCAGAATACATGTTAATACCTCCTCTTTAATAATATATTGTTTTTGAAAAAGAACAATTTATTATATTAAAGTTTGTAATTTATAAGGGAGGCCCCATATGGAAAATACTATTGATTATGTAACATTCTATAATAAAGGAGATTTAACACAATTTGCTTTAGAAAAAGAATTATCTTTATTTTTAGGTGATAGATGTGAAGTTCAAATTATAACTTCTCCTAATACTAACACAGCTAATTCATTCACTATTTTTGCTGTACCTGAATTAAGAAGTAATGGCTTCTATTTAAATGTATTTATTGATAAGGTTGCTCTTTCAAAATTTTCTACTGAAGAATTATTAAAAGCATTAGAAAATATAAAAGTATTAAAGCTAATGTTATTTAGAAAGATGAATGAATTCTTACGTTCTAGTTCAGACCATACTGTTAATGAAACTTTAGGTTGTTTATTAAAGATTTATCAATTAACATTAGATGCTATCTCTACATCAACAATAAATACAGTACCTGACAGAGAATATTTAGATACATTTATTCAAAAATTAGAAGATGGTGTTGCTGCTCCAACAGATATTGAAAAATTACTTGTTGATGATGTTATCTGCAGTGAAATTCTTGAATTAGCAAAGAAGATTTCAGGAAATTATAAGGAAACTATGATTCCTGATATGGTTATACCTGGTGAAGTTCCTTCGTTTAATCTTAATAGGGAAAATATTCGTTCTATTGCAAAACCTACTTTAGGTGACGTACAACACCACGAAATAGATTATAACTATAAACCAAGTACAAATCAATAATAAAAAAGATAAAGCATTTGCTTTATCTTTTTATTTTTATTTTATAAACTAAGTTTCCACAGTCCCATATACGCATATATCCTGCTTCATCCATAATTTGGAACTCTGTTTTTTCGTCAGAATATATTTCAGGAAACTTTGATTTTAATACTTGTTTTCTATAATTGTATCTGAATAATCTAGTTTTATAATTGCTGTCTAAATAGAAATACGATGGTTTTGAAACATGGTCTAATTTAAATCCATTTTTAAGATATACATTACTCTTAGCAGAGCTCCATCTTAAATCCGCATATGTAATAACTTCTTTAATTTCTGGATGTAATCTTAGTATATTTTTAAAAAGCTTACTAAAACCACCTACTATCGTATAACCTAGTTTACCTGCGTATCTTGATAATTCATATACACTTTCTCTACTGTCTTGACCTAATGCTTTACGTAATTTACTAAAGCTCATAACAGCTACTAATTCATTATTGTAATAAAGCCCATATGAAATAGAAGCTGAATCTGCACCTTGGATATGATTTGCTTCTAAAAATATATTTCTATCTTTAGATAAAACTTCCTTAATAGTACATTCCCTTGCATAAATTTTGTCTTTTTGACCACCAAAGATTGATAAAAGTTTATCTATTACAATATCTTTTTTATTTTTCCATTCATCTTCAAAAATATGTATTACTCTAATATCTCTTTGTTCAAAGAACCTTGTTTTACTTAAATGATAATCAGAATCTTTAAATTTATTAGAATGCCAATATAAACCATCAAATTCTATACCTATTTTTTTATCTTCGTTGTATATATCAAGTTCGTAGTATTTATGTTCTTTCTTATTTATATATTCTTTTATAGATTCAAATTTTAATCCATTTAGTTCCTTGCTTAATTCATTCTTTAATGCTTCTTGTTCAAGTGATGATGTTGAATAACAATATGGACATCTACTACCGCCTCTTAGATTTGTTGTAGTAACAAAAAATGTATTATTACAATTTAAATGTAAAACTTCAACGTTAGTTTTATTATTTATATAATCACCAACAATTTTATATTCTTCTGGAATTTGAATATCTTTTACTTTTTTTGTATTCCTATTTTTAGCAGCTATTCTCATACAACCCATACACTGGCCTTTATATAAATTACCAGGTAGTGATTCAAATATTTCACCACAAGTGTTGCATTTTACTTTAACTTTTGTTCTTTTGTTTGTATACTGTCCTAAAACAGCAAATTTCCCAGGTTGTTTTGTTTCTAGTTTTTCAATAAATTCATTATTAGAAAATTTAGTACTGTATCTATTACAAAACGGGCACCTTTGCCCTCTAGACCAATGTGTTTGGTCTATCAAAAATGTATTATTACATGTTTCATGCATAACTTTTATTTTAGATTTTTGATTAATATAATTACACTCAACAACATGATAATTATCTACAACATTAATTGATTTTATAACATCTTCTTCTTTTAATCTAACTGGCATATACTCCTCCTCTAACGCCAATAGGCATAATATAATTAATTGTTAAAAAATATTTTAAAATTTTATGAAAAATATTTTCTAATTTCTTAGAATATATTTTTTATTTTTATTTCATTTTATTATAAAGATAAGAATAAACCGAAGTTTATTCTTATCTTTTACTATTTTTCATTCCAAATTTCACGAATTTGCTTACCTAATTCAACTAAAACCTTATTTCCGAATAACATTGAATAAATATCGCTGGTCATTCTCGAAATGATTCCTGTAGGTGTTAAAATTGCTTCAATAACTTCATCCTGTCTGTAGCTTGAAAGCGGAGATTCTTTAGTTGTACATACTCTAGAAACGACCCCTTTCAATGCTGTCGAATACGTGATTTTGTCTCCCTTTCCTAAAACATCCAGATATTCAACCCAAATATTGATTATAACACCACCGTCTTGTGGGAATTCTTGTTTACCAATTTTCTTTGAGTCAACTCTTTCAATAGGAGGAATATGAACACTTTCTGCTTTAATTCCAGCAATTGCTGCACGTCTTGAAGCGTTTTTATTCTTATACTTAGTGATAAGCTTTTGTAATGAAGGTGTTAATTCTTCAAATGGACAATTATAATATACGTCAATATTAGTAATTGTACCACTATATTTTGTTTTTACAGTTTCATGTGTAATTGTTGCTAAATCATCATCAGATAATTGAGAAGCAAGAGCATTTAAGAACTCAGTTGTTCCTACATCATTAAATGATTGAGTAAATTCAATTAAACTGTCACCTGTAATAACAGTATCACCAACATCAACTATTTTGTGAATTTCAGCATTTTTTCCTAATGCTATTTGTTTTAGCATATTAACGTTTGCTGCACATTTTCTACCAAGAGATTCTGAAATTAAAGTTGAATCTTCGTATGCAAAATCTCCAGATGCAATAGCAACTTTAGCTAATGCTCCTGGCATGTAGTCAACGTTTTTACCTTTACCAGAGAAATATGAAGGTGCATAAGCAATTACATCACCCTTTTTAAAACGTTCTCCTTCTTTATAAACCATTGCGAACTTTTGATGGATATAGAAACCCATGTTAGAGTTCTTATCTAATTTATCTGAAAGGTCGATTGCGTCTTTTTCTCCGTTATCATATTTTAATATTGCTAGATTGTTTTTATTATCTATTTTTTCAATAATACCATTTTCTTTAGCTTTGAAACAGAAGTCATCTGAAATCATAAATGCTAAAGTTTTATTCATGCCTGAACCCAACAATTGTTTTGATGGGTGAAGTATCGGCATTGTATGTCCGTGTTTGCCTAAACTTTTAATTTTTTTCTTTTAAAAATTTAATTATAGACTATATCTTCATCCCCTTGGATGTTCTGCATTTCCACTACTACTTCTTAGTGTACTCCGTTTCCGGATAGTCGTTGAGCTTTCCTAAAATTTTATCGATAACACCTTGCATTTTCTTTTTATCTCTATGTTTATAATCGATTCTATACAATGGTATGTTATGTTCTTTACAAAAACTATTTTTTCTGTTATCATTTTTTTGTACTGTTTCAAATTGTTTTTGTTTTTCTTCCTCAGAACCTCCAGCTGGAAAGATTGGTTGGAAGTGTTGTATACCATCGAATTCAATTAAACATATTAATTTATCATTTCTAAAGATAGCAAAATCAAATTCTAAAATACTTGTGTGCTTTTCATTCCACAAGTCTGAAAATGTATATTCTCTAGTAAAATCAATGTTATTCTGTTCTAATAAAAATTTAATATTTGTTTCACCCCTACTTGTTTGTCTACAGTATGTACATCTACAACCAGTATTTAAAAAATGACCAGGAGTAACATTATAAATATTTCCACATTTATTATGAAGGAGTGCTATTTTGGTTTCTTTATTTACGTAATCTCCAATAACAGTATATTCATTTCCAACAATATCAAAAACATCTTTTTTAAATTTTTCTATTCCTTTATTATTTGGAAAGTATTTTGCTTTATTGCATTTCGGGCATCTATTATTAGATACTATAAAATGGCTTGCAGATACCAAAAATTCATTCCCACATGAATGTTTAATTCTTATTTTACTATTTGAATTTTTATAATCATTTTTCTCTGTTAATAGTTCATAACCGCTTACAGAGTTTACAAATTTCTTTACATTTTCATATTTATACTTATCTGTAACACTCATAATTTGCCTCCAATTTATTTATTATAATAAATCGTTGCCCGGTCTGAGTGTTTTAAAATTTTAGGCTTAGTTGCGGATTAACCAAATTATAACCTTTTTACTATATATGGGCTGCAATTAACAGCTTAAGTTAGTAGTTATAATTTAACGGCAGTCCCCGCAGTTAACAGAATTTATAGTGACCCAAACTTGGTAGTCCAGCCACTTGCATCATTTTTATTCCATTAGAGTCGTTAATTCTAATGCGTTCTTTTATGAACTGCTACATATTACTATGTAGATTAGACTATATCTTCATTCAAGTTATATACTTGAGTTGTCTCGCACTTCCACTCACTTGAGTGTACTCCCTTACATTCATCAGGGATAGTCGTTGAACTTAAAAATATAAAATTATTTAAGCTGCTGATTGCCTTCGTCTTTACGTTAAGGTTTCCCAGCAATTCACGAGATTTTTTATAGACAGACCTATGCAAATTATGATGAGAATTCTCTCAAGCCTGTCTTGGGCTATCAGCCCCTGCACTTGTAAATGAACTTAATAATTCAGTAGGAGATAACATATTTGCTGCTGATAGCTGTGTTTGGTCAATATATGGAATATAACCACGAACAGATGTTATCTTAGGGTCGTAACTTAGACCACGAGTAATACCAGCTTGTCCAGAGTATGGAGTACTGTTACCACTGACGAATCCGTTCATACTATCATCATATGCTCTCATTTCCAAAGTATATGCGTCATTAATATTGACACCTGTAAAACCCTTGGCAGACATTTGTGCAATTTCTTCTGCTTCTTTTACAGGGTTTAGTGTACTATGGTCATTGACATTTGGAAGACCTTGTAATTCACTTATTAAAGCTCCTCTAGGAATAGATAGATTTGTTGGTCTACCATTCATCTTGTGAAGTCTATATTGTCTATAAGAATCGGCAAGAATCTTATATAAAACGTCACTAACCAATTCATTACCACGAACACGATAATTTGTCATATCATTTTGTGGTTTGTATTGATTACCAACTAGTAATGTATTTGCATATAATAATACATCAACAACATCAGTAGGTAATTTTAAATCTTTTAGTATTTCTCTAGTAATTGGGTCTATATATACTTCAAGGTTAACCTTATTTGTGTTTCTTGTATATACACCGACAGTATCTCCTAAAGTTTCCATAAATCTTTGTGTATATGGAACTGGAGTATCAAAGTCAGCCCAATTATAGTTTTCAGGATGCATTAAGAATAATGCATTTAATAATAGAGTATTTTTAATTTCATCTTTAAAGTACATAAACGTATCTTTAAATTTAACTTCAACCCAACCTTGATTATTCTTTACTTGATTTTTTGATAGATAATAATCAACTTTATATCTATCCATTACTTCTTTTAATGTAACTATAGATGTAATTAATTCTAGTAAAGTATATTTTGTAGCTAAGAATTTAACAGTTGTATAAACAAAACCTTTCTTAGTTACTGGTGGAAGAGTTGACATATCTAATTTTAAAACATCTTCTGTTAAGAACTTAAACATACTTTCTTTTATAAGAGTAGTTTCTTTCTTAGCGATGTTAAACTTATATATCTTTTCATCTTCTATGAATATTAAATCAGTGTAAGTGTCACCGACTTTCATAAGAGCTAATGGTGTTCTTTCTCTTGTAATAATATCTTCATCAATATCTAAAAGAGCAATTTCATCATCCATTGTTGCTCTGTTAAAACAAACATAGTATTTAGGAGTCTTAATATGAGAAATATACATACCAAGTTCCTCATATTGGAAATCTGAAGAATAAACTTTACGACCAGATTCAGGTCTTGCAGAGTTTACATTATCATTATATCCATATAAGATTTCAACAGCTGGATTTTCTTTCATTTCTTTTAATTTCTTTAAAAGATATATATTTTCTCTAAATAGCTTTCCTGATGTTCTTTCAAGAGTCATCTTATTGTAGTTAGTTGTAATTTCTACACGGTCTGCTTTTGTTTTAACAATTGGAAGACGAACTAACTGTTTCTTAATGAATTTCTTATTTCCACCTAAATAGAAGAAACGTTTATCAACAATATCAGGAACATCAATTTGGAAAGTTAATGGTTTTCCATCATCTGTTTTATATCTAACATTTAATGTTTTTTGGTTATTTTGGTGAGTAGAAGAGTCTGTTAATTCCATTGAATCAACTGTTAAAGGTGAACTTGAAGAATTTGAGAATGCAGATACAACACTAGTTAAATCTTTCATTGCAAATTTCTTATTATATTCATCATCAATAGAAGATAAGTGAGAAACTTCCATTCTTTCATCAAAATACTTTTCATCAACATCAAACTTATCAGCAACGTTTTCATCAGATTCAACATCTAAATCTTGTAAAGAACCAATAACCTCAGTTTCTTTTTCAAGACCTTTTGAATGGGTGTCTAATCTTATAGCAGCTGATTTCTTACTTTCAACATATCTGATTGCTTTTGATTTAACATCATTGTCTTTTTCGATTTCATCTACTAAAGAACTAAATGGCTTTTGAAGATTTTCATCTTTAGCTAGATAATCATCTATCTTCTTATCTATTGTAGATATAATTTCTTTTTCATCTTCAGAAGCGGCTTCAAAGTCAGTAAGATTATTTGCTCTAATAGTTTTTGCAACCTTAGAGAAAACAACTTGCTTGATTTGCTCCTTTTTATTTTCTATAATATCATCTTCTGACAAATCTTCTTCATCATTAGCATCAACATCAGATAAGTCATCAGTTCCATTATTAAAATTATTTAATCTATATAATTTTAATTTAAATGAATCAAATTCTTTCTTGAAATCCTTATCATGAAGGTCCATAGCTATTAATGCATCAGCATTAGGGTTATAGAAAATTACTAACTTTACTTTTGCGAAAGCATCCATATTAATTGTGCCTTTATGAATTGATTTTAAGAATAGAACCATTGGGTCAGTATTTCTTGGGTCAACTTCAATTTTTCTCTTAAAATCCTCAATGTACTTATCTAATGGGAAAACTAAAAATACATCTGTATAATCCGAGTCATCAGATGCAGTTGATATTAAATTTTCCATATACTTTTTAAGAGCTTGTTGAAGGATAATACCACCACCAGAATGACGTTTTGTCAATGCTTCTTTATTTAAGGTATATTCATTATAAATATCAAAAACAAGATTTTGTCCTGCATATGCATTTATCATTGTTTTACCTTTTTTCATTTTTCCATTCGTCATTTCTCTTATTTCAGCATAATATTCTTTTTGGTCAATAATAACCTGTGCTTTATTTAATGGCTTAACTCTACGTGGAGTATATATACACATTAATTGCATAGGCCTAAATAGAGTTCCACCAATAGTATCAGTAAATGACTTTTTATCAGAAGTAGGTACGAAGACCATATTTCCTTTTGTCTTTTGAACTGTTTCAAAACTGATAGTTCTACCTCTTAGGATTCTATTTTTCTTTATTTTGCTTGGAGATACAAACATAATATTCCTCCTTTATTTATACAATATAATAAATTGTTCAAGTCATATTTTTAATTACAAATAAAAAAAAGAATAGCATAATGCTATTCTTTTTATAATTATTCTTGTTCTTTACCTATCATTTCGTTAACTCTAGGTTCAGCCTTAGCAGAATATTTGTTAATTAAAGCTTCTTGTAATCTTTGAGTGTATACAGATTGTTTTAATAACTCATCATACATAGGGTCCATAGATTCCTTAGCGATTAATAGAGATACTTGTTCAGTTAACTTATTAATCTTTTGGCTAGAAGTTTGGATAGTATAAGAATCAGTTGTGAAATAATCTTTATCTAAAGCACAAGCTTCTTTTAAAGACTTGTATTGTACAGTTTCGTTCTTAACTCCACCAGCAACACCAGTTAAAGCAGCATAAGCACCTTTACCATCGATTTCATCATATTTCTTGAATGCAGTTTCACTACCATTTTCTTCAGCAGAATTTTCAGCTGCATCTTCGTCATATTCTTTATCTTTGAAGTCTTTACCAGTACCAATTAAATCAGTAACATCACCTTTTTCTTCACGTAAAGCTCTTACTTCTTCACAGATATTAGCCTTAGTAGCTTTCTTACCAGCTTTCTTGCATCTATTTACTGCTTCAACAACAACTTCAACAACATCCTCAACTTGGTCATGTTCTTTATCGTTGTAAACATCCTTAGAAGAAACTTTTTCAGCTGATTCTTCTGGAGCCTTTTCGTCAGTTGCTTCATTATCTAATTGCTTTGTATCACCTAATTCAGGGCCATTAGCAGTTTGAGATTCAGATTCCTTAACAACAACTTCACCAACTTCATCCTTTTGGTCATGGCAGTCATCGCAATAAACATCTGTTGATTTAACGTCAGCTTTAGATTCTTCTGGCTTCTTTTCATCAGTTGCTTCATTATCTAATTGCTTTGTATCACCTAATTCAGGGCCATTAGCAGTTTGAGATTCTTCTTCATTTAAACCATCGAATTCAATGATATACTTACCAGTAGCAATACCTTCTTTTAAGATAGAAAGGTTCTTAAGAGTAGGTTGATATCCGTTTTCTTTTAAGATATTCATTAAGTCTAAATCTGTATAAGCAGATTCCTTAACAAGAACTTCACCAACTTCTTCCTTTTGGTCATGAGTATTGTCACAATAAACATCTTTAGAAGAAACTTTTTCAGCTGATTCTTCTGGCTTCTTTTCATCAGTTGCTTCATTATCTAATTGCTTTGTATCACCTAATTCAGGGCCATTAGCAGTTTGAGATTCTTCTTC
>Ga0247610_10001335_pt1 | contig 30799 bp, 48 predicted proteins | sample 174DNAGHGhighgp2_FD_193483 | JGI IMG/M metagenome (GOLD analysis project Ga0247610, IMG submission 193483) | Sheep rumen microbial communities from Palmerston North, Manawatu-Wanganui, New Zealand - 1742 DNA GHGhigh gp2 | ecosystem: Host-associated > Mammals > Digestive system > Stomach > Rumen...
ACCCTATGATCAAATAGTATTAATAATAATATACAACCACATAAAAATATAGATATAAGTATATTTTTAAATAAATTCATTACTCATCTTCCTTTTGAGATTTCAATATATTCTTAAAGCAACTCTTACTTAAGTCAAATTGCAAATCTATTGTACCCAAACCACCTTTACGATGCTTAGCAATAACTAGTTCTGCAGGAACTATTTTAGAGCTAATATCTTTCTTTTCATAATAATCTTTTCTATTAATAAATAATACCATATCAGCATCTTGTTCCAAAGAACCGGATTCACGTAAGTCAGCTAACATCGGTTGATTATTTTCTCTTTTTTCAGCACTTCTTGATAATTGAGATAGCGCTATAACAGGAACGCCTAACTCTAAAGCCATAGTTTTTAAACTACGAGATATTTCTGATACTTCAACTTGTCTAGACTCAACTCTTCTATTACCAGTAGAAACTAACTGTAAGTAGTCAATAACGACAAGACCTAAACCACTATCAGTACTAGCAAGTCTTCTACATTTAGCTCTAATTTCACTACAAGTAATACCAGCATCATCTTCAATATATATATTAGTATCACTCAATTGGCTCATCGCCTCATTATACCTTTTCCAATCATTTTCGGCCATAAGTCCAGTTTGTAGCTTATATGCATCAATTTGTCCAACTGAACTAATCATACGATTAACTAACATTTCAGCAGGCATTTCCAAGTTAAATATAGCAACTGCTTTTTTAGTTGTAGATGCTGCATAAGTAGCCATATTTAACGCCAATGCAGTTTTACCCATACCAGGACGTGCAGCAAGAATAATCATTTCACCTGGTTGAAAACCTGTTGATATCTTGTCAAATTCATAAAAACCTGTTTCTAATCCTGTAACAGGACTTTTTGTCTTAGACAATAACTCTAACTTTTCTTGTGCTCTTTTTAAAACTTCACTAATTGATAAAAACTCCCCTGAACTTCTATGTCTTACAACATTTAATATTTCTTGTTCAGATCTATCTAAAAGAACATTTAAATCTTCTTCATCAAAAGCATTTTTAGAAATATTTTCGGAAGTCTGAATTAAAATTCTTCTTGTAGCATTTTCTTTTACAATATTCATATAATAGTCTAAATTACTGCTGCTAACTACAGAGTCAATAACTTCCATTATATAATCTAAACCTATAGAATTTAATTTCTTTGTCTTATCTAATTCATTTTTTAAAGTAGTAACATCAATAGGAATCTTCTCATCATGTAATGTTTTTATAGCATTAAATAATATTTTATTTCTTTCATCAAAAAACATATCAACATGTAGGTCTTCAACAACCTTATCAACATCTCTACCATTTATAAAGCATACTCCGAGAACACTCATTTCTGCTTCTAAATTATTAGGCAACATTCTTGCCATATTAATCACCTTACTTTACTAATTGTACATTAATACTAAATTTTACTCGCTTATGTAATTCTATATCTACTTTATGAACTCCCAATGTGTCTAATCCAGTTTGACATTTAATACATTTTTTATCTATTTTATATCCAAGAGAAGCTAACTTTTCTGCAATTTGTTTAGTAGAAACTGAGCCAAATACTTTATCTTCTTTTCCAGTACTTACTTTAAAATCATAAGTTTTACCTTCTAATTTGTTCTTAATCTCAGTTAATTCAGCAACTAATTTTTCCTCATTAGCCTTTCTTTCATCAAGTTCTTCTTTTAAAATTTTACTGCTAGTTTTCGTATATGGAACAGCTAATTTATTTTTAATTAAAAAGTTATTAGCATATCCATCACTTACATCTATAACTTGATCTTTCTTTCCTTGATTTTTAACATCTTTTAACAATATTACTTTCATTTCGTTACGCCCTCCCAAGTAAAACTATTATAACAAAAAAATAGGACAAAAAAAATACCATTAATGAGTAAATGGTATTAATGCCATAAATCTAGCATGCTTAACTTGATCTGCAATATATCTTTGATGTTTAGCGCAAGCACCTGTCATTCTTCTAGGTAAAATTTTGCCCTTTTCATTAATATATTTATTAATAATCATTACATCTTTATAGTCTACAGATTTTCCGGCACACATTTGACATATTTTTTTCTTCTTATGATAAAATTCTGCCATAATCTATTCCTCCTTTTTAAAATGGTAAATCATCATTACTTAATGTGATTTCGTCTCCAAAATCCTTATAAGGATCTTCAGTTATATCACTCGTTTCCATTTCAGGTCCATCGAAACCAGCAGGTTGGAACATTTCGCTGTTATCTCCACCGGCAGGAACATTATCTCCACCATTTCTAGAACCAACAAATTCGATATTTTCTACAATTACATCAGTAGAATATCTCTTAGAACCATCTTTTGCATCATAAGAACTATTGCTAATTCTTCCTACAGCACTAATCATATTTCCTTTTTTACAATATCTACCAATTAAATTAGCAGTATTTCCAAAAGACACACATCTAATAAATTGAGTATCTCTTTCTCCATTACGATTAGTAAAGTCACCTTGACACGCTAATGAATATCTAGCAACTTCACCTGTACCAGATTGACGCATTTCTGGATCTTGTGCAAAACGACCAATTAATATAACCTTATTCATTTTTTCTCCTATTCTTCATCTAAATTAAGAATTAAATGTCTAATAACATTTTCATTAATTTTAACTTTACGATCAAATTCTTTAATTACATCTGTACTAGCAGTAGCAGTCATTACGTAATAATTTCCGCTTACTTCTTTATTAATTGGATAAGCAAGCTTCTTCTTACCTAAATCTTTGAAACTAGTAACTGTAGATTCACCATTAATTAAAGATTTAACATCTTCAGCAGTTTTAGCTATAGCCTCATCTTCCATAGTAGATTTAACTATAAACATAATCTCATAGTTTCTCATTTCTACACCTCCTCACGGTCTTCACGGCTTTATTTGAAAATAAAGCAAGGAGTAATTTCTTTACTCGCATGTATTATAGCAAAATTAAAGATACAAGTAAACATAAAAATGCCATAAAAACGTCAAAAAGATAGTTAAAAAACTATCTTTCCGTCTTTGATATCAAGATTAATTTTACTATTTTCTTTTATAGCACCATCTATTAAGCCTTTAGCAAGAGTAAGCTCAATAGTATCAGCAATAAATCTCTTTAATGGTCTAGCTCCAAACGCTGGATCATAAGAGTTATCAACAATATATTTTTTTAGTTCGTCACTTAATGAAATCTTAATATTTTTATCACTCAATCTATTTTTTTCAATATCTAAAATAATCTTATCAAGTATTTTATAAATTGCATCTTTATCCAAATTATTGAAGAATACAATTTCATCAATTCTATTTAAAAACTCTGGCTTAAATGTCATACTTAATTCTTTATTAATTAATTCTTCTTTATTAGAATCATTATTTAATATATATTCACTACCTATATTAGATGTCATAATTATAATAGTATTTTTAAAATCAACTGTAACACCTTGACTATCAGTAATACGACCATCATCCAAAATTTGTAACAAGATATTAAAAACTTTTGGATGAGCCTTTTCAATTTCGTCAAATAACACTATTGAATAAGGATTTCTTCTTACAGCCTCAGTTAATTGGCCACCTTCTTCATACCCAACATATCCAGGAGCAGCTCCAATCAATCTTGAAACGTTAAATTCTTCCATATATTCACTCATATCAATACGAATCATATGTCTTTCATCGTCAAACAATTCGTTAGCAAGTGTACGGGCAACTTCAGTTTTACCTACTCCCGTAGGGCCTAAGAACAAGAATGAGCCAATTGGCTTATTTGGATCTTTGATACCTGATCTGCTTCTTAATATAGCGTTATACACTTTATTCAATGCAGAGTCTTGCCCAATAACACGTTTCTTCATATTATCTTCAAGTCCTAATAATTTTTCCTTTTCACCCTCAACCAATTTAGAAACGGGTACTCCTGTCCATTTTGATACTATTGAAGCAATATCTTCTTCATCAACAGTGTCAGATATCATTTTGTTATTATTATTCTTTTGTAAATCCTCTAATTCATGTTCCAACTGAGGTATTTCACCATGTCTCAATCTCGCTGCTGTCTCTAAATCATAAGAATTTTCAGCCTCTTTTAATCTATGACGTAAATTCTCTAATTTTTTCTTTTTATCTAATATATCATTAGTAATCTTCTTTTCTTTTTCAAAATCTTCTTTTAGTTTAGCTTCTTGCAATTTTAGATCATACAACTCTTTATCAATTTTTTCAAATCTTATCTTACTTTGCTCATCTTTTTCTTTCTTTAAAGACTGCCTTTCAATTTCTAATAACATGATTTTACGAGTTAATTCATCTACACAAGCAGGAACACTATCCATTTGAACTTTAATTGTAGCACATGCTTCATCAATTAAATCAATAGCCTTATCCGGTAAAAATCTATTAGTAATATATCTATCAGACATTGTTGCAGCAGCAACCAATGCTCTATCTTTAATAGAAACTCCATGATACACTTCAAATCTTTCTTTTAAACCACGTAATATAGCTATTGTATCTATTACACTTGGAGCACTAACAATAATCTTTTGGAAACGTCTTTCTAATGCACCATCTTTTTCTATATACTTATGATATTCATTTAAAGTTGTAGCACCTATACATTTAATTTCACCACGTGCTAGCATAGGTTTTAACATATTACCAACATTAAGAGTACCCTCATCACCAGAAGCAACAATCATGTGAATTTCATCAATAAACATAATAATACTACCGTTACTATCTTTAATCTTGTTAAGAACCTTTTTTAGTCTTTCTTCAAATTCTCCACGATATTTGGCTCCAGCAACTAAGGCAGCTAAATCAAGCTCCCAGACAGTTTTATTTTTTAAACTATCAGGAACATCATTGTTAATGATACGCAATGCTAGACCTTCAACAATAGCACTTTTACCAACACCAGGTTCACCAATTAGAACCGGATTATTCTTAGTTTTACGAGATAGAATTCTAGTTATACTTCTTATTTCATCATCTCTACCAATAACGGGATCAATTTTATTATTTTTAGCTAATGTAGTAATATCTCTACCATACTTTTCTAAAACATCCACATTATCTTCTTCGTTATTAAAATAATTATTCATATAATCATCCCTTTCGGGGATATTATACAACAACTATTAGCACTCGTCAATAGTGAGTGCTAATAAAATCAAATAAAAAAAGTATAGTCTAAACTATACTAATTCTAATCTAACTTGTAGAGCATCGTCTCCACGACGTTCATTTAATTTAATAATTCTTGTATATCCACCATTTCTAGTTTCATACTTAGGAGCTAATTCATTAAATACTTTAGCAACTAATTCAGAATCATTATGTAAAAATGCAAGTGCTTTTCTACGATTAACTAATGTTTGTCTTTTTCCATATGTTATCATTTTATCAACGAATTTACGAACTTCTTTAGCTCTTTCTTCAGTAGTAACAACATAACCATATCTTAAAACATCTTTAGTTAATCCAGCTAAAATGCTTCTTCTTTGTCTTGTTTCTCTTCCTAATTTTCTATACATAATTTCTACTCCTTAAATGAAAGTCCTAATTCAGAAACTTTATCAATAACTTCTTTTAAAGATTTCTTTCCTAAGTTTCTAATCTTAGTAACTTCAACTTCTCTTTTGTCTACTAAATCTTGAATAGTATGGATATTAGCACGTTTTAAACAATTGTAAGCACGAACTGAGAATTCAACTTCTTCAATAGGTGTTTCTAATTTCTTAGTAATTGTATCAACTTTCTTTTCTTGCATTATTCCAGACATATCACTAATTGAATTTAAATCAGTAATAATATTGAAATGTTCGATTAAGATTTTTGCTGCAAGTGCCATAGCTTCCTCTGGAGACATTGATCCATCAGTAGCAACTTCCATAATTAATTTATCATAATTCTCATTTTGTCCAACACGAGTATCTTCTACATCATATTTAACATATTCAATTGGTGAATAATTAGAATCAATTGAAATAACACCAGCAGGAACGTTACCCATTAATAATTTATTAGTCTTTGAATCAACAAATCCATTTCCATTATTAACAGTTACTTCCATGTTAATTTTGCCGCCTTTAACTAAAGTACAAAGAACTAAATCAGGATTCATAACTTCAACATCAGCATTCTTTTCAAAATCGCCAGCAGTAACTTCTCCCTCAGTATTCTTTGAAAGTCTTAAAGTAACAACTTCATTTGTGTGATTTTTAACAACAACTTTCTTTAAATTAAGAATAATTGTAGTTACATCTTCTATAATTCCTTCTATTTTTTGGAATTCATGAAGAACACCATCAATTTTAACACTAGTAATTGCGCTACCAGGTAAGCTAGATAACATAACTCTTCTTAAAGCATTACCAATTGTAGTACCAAATCCTCTTTCAAGTGGATCCAATTCGAATTTACCAAAATGATTGCTTTCGATATATTCAGTGATTTTATAATCAGGCTTTTCAAATTTTACCATATACTATTCAATCCTTTCTTTAAATTAATTTCTAGGTCTCTTAGGTGGACGACATCCATTATGAGGAACTGGAGTTTCATCAATAATACTTGTGATTTCAAGTCCAGCAGCTTGTAATGAACGAATTGCATTTTCTCTACCTGGTCCTAGACCTTTTACATAAACATCAACTTTTTTAACTCCAAGATCAATTGCAGCTTGTCCTGCAGCTTCTGCAGTCATACCAGCAGCAAATGGAGTTTTCTTTTTGCTTCCTTTGTAACCAATTCTACCAGCTGAAGACCAACTAATTGCGTTTCCTTCATGGTCAGATATTGTTACAATAGTATTATTATATGTTGAATGAATATGTGCTTCTGCTTCAACAACAGTTGTTTTAGCTTTCTTTTTTCTTCTATTATATGCCATAACTACCTCCTATTTAGAAACTTTCTTCTTATTAGCAACTACTTTACCTCTACCCTTACGAGTATGAGCGTTTCTATTAGTTCTTTGACCTCTAACAGGTAGACCTTTTTTATGTCTAACGCCTTCATAAGATCCAATTTCCATTTTATTTTTAATACTCATTTGTACTTCTCTACGTAAGTCACCTTCAACTAAGTAGTTATCAATTTCTTTACGTAATGCAGTAATTTCAGTTTCAGTTAAATCTTTAATTTTCTTTGCTGGATTAACTTTAGCGTTTTCACAAATAGTTTTAGCTAAATTTCTTCCAATACCATAAATTGCAGTAAGACCTATACAAGTATGTTTCTCACCAGGTAATTCAACGTTTTTAATTCTTGCCATATTTACTCCTCCTAACCTTGTCTTTGTTTATGTTTTGGATTTTCACAAATTACCATAACTTTTCCATTTCTTCTTATAATTTTACATTTTTTACAGATTTTCTTAACTGATGGTCTAACTTTCATAATATACCTCCATTTATCTCTTATTCCATGTTATAATCCCACGTGTTAAATCGTAAGGTGATAACTCAACTGTAACGGTATCACCTGGTAAAATACGTATCATATGAATACGCATTTTACCAGAAACGTAGGCTTTTACAGTGTGACCGTTCGGTAATTCAACAACATAATCGCTGCCTTTTAATACCTCAACAACCTTACCTTCTACTTCAATTTTGTCACTATTTTTCTTTGCCATTATATCACTCTCCCGTAAGTATAGCTTTAGCGACTATCTAGTTTCTAGTAATATTATAAGGAACCCCATAAGCAGATCGGGATATCCTTACTCATTCTAAAATTATTACTTACAATCTAAAATTTCTTTAATTCTTGTAGCAACAACCATTTTGTCATTATTTGGTTCAATGATTACCAAATTATTTTGTTCCTTATAATAATCAACAATAGGCTTAGTGTTATTAACAAATGTTTCAAAACGATTTCTAAATGATTCTTCATTATCATCGCCTCTAACTATTAACTCACCTTGACAATTGTCGCATATACCTTTAACTTTAGGCATACAATCTGGATTATTCAAATTAAATGATGCTCCACATTTAGTACATGTTACTCTACCTAAAGTTCTTTTTAAAGCTGTTTCTAAATCTAAATCAATATAAATAACTTTAACGTCATCAATATTTAATTTAGCAAGTAAACTATCCAAAGCTTTTGCTTGATTTAGTGTTCTAGGAAATCCATCTAAAATAAATGGTTTTCCTTTTACACTATTTAACTTGTTTTCAACCATTCCAATAATGATTTCATCATCAACAAGTCCACCCTTTGTCATAATTTCGTTTGCCTTAACCCCCAAAGAAGTATTATTACTAATTTCTTCTCTTAACATATCACCTGTTGAAATATGAACATATCCATATTCTTCCATAAGGATACTACTTTGAGTACCTTTTCCTGCAGCAGGTGGTGCAATAAATATGACACTTTTCATTCTTATCTTAATCTCTTTCTCTTTTCAGAATAACTTCTGCTAAGTAAACTACTTTCAAGTTGTTTATATGTTTCAATTGCAACACCAACAACAATCAACATACCAGTTCCTCCAATAGTAATACTACTATCTAATGAACTAATTTTAGAAACGATAATTGGAAGTGCTGCAAGTAACATTAAGAATATATTACCAACAACAGTAAGTTTACCAATTGAAGATCCAATGTATTCTGTAGTATCAGATCCAGGTCTAACACCAGGAATATATCCACCACGTTCATTTAGATCTTTAGCCATCTCTGTTGGATTTAAAGTTAATATTGTATAGAAATATCCAAATACGAATATTAAGAATAAATATAGAATAAATCCAGTTGGAGAAGTATAAACAATATACTTACTAATAAAGGTTGAAGCAGCTCCAGTTCCTTTATCAAATAAAGCAGCTATTGTTCCAGGAATTGTTGTAACAATTGATGCAAAGATAACAGGTATAACACCAGCTGAATTTAATTTAACTGGTAAGAAACTTTGTTGTCCACCATATGCACCATTTGTTCTATTAGCATATTGAATAGGAATTCTTCTTTCAGCAAGTTGAATCCAAACAATTCCAACAATAATTAATACATAACTTAATAGGAATACTATAAATAATAATATACCTAGCCAAGTAGCAAACGTTTCACCTACAATAAATGTTTTGTAAGCACTTGTGAATATTGTTGGCAAACTTTGAATAATACCAGCCATAATGATCATAGATTGACCATTACCAATACCTTTTGTTGTAATCTGGTCACCCATCCATAAACAGAATGCTGTACCAGCAGTCATAACTAGAGCTGTTTTAAGAATAGTCATTGTATCTGCACCATTCATATAGAATACAGATAAAGCATAAGCTTGAATAAATCCAATAAGAATACCTAAATATCTAGTTATTTTACTCATTTTTTGACGACCAACATAACCTTGATCTTTCAAATCACTAAAGTATGGAATAATATCCATTTGTAGTAATTGAGTTATGATTGATGCAGTAATGTAAGGAGAAACTCCTAATGCAAAGATTGAAAAGTTTCTTAATCCTCCACCACTCATAATATTAAATATTTCCAAGAAACCCAATTCTTTATATACAGCTGATGCCCATGGAATTGTAATGGTTGTACCCATACAAAATATTCCTAGGCATATCATTGTTAAATATATTCTTTTTCTCAAATCCTTATTAGATTTGCTAAAAATCTGGGCTATTCCGCGAAACATTAGATCACCTCAGTATTGCCACCGGCATTTTCAATTTTTGTGATAGCGCTACTAGAGAATCTATGAGCTTTAACAGTCAATTTCTTTTCTAATGAACCGCTACCTAAAACTTTAATACCACCTAATTCCTTCTTTATTATTCCTCTTTCTTTTAATACTTCAGGAGTAACTACATCTCCATCATTGAAGAATTTATTTAAATCTTCAACATTAATTGTTGCATAAACAGTTTCAAACTCTTTATTATTGAATCCTCTCTTAGGAAGTCTTCTATATAATGGAGTTTGTCCACCTTGGAACCAAGGTTTAATACTAGCACCACTTCTTGCTTTTTGACCTTTTTCTCCACGTGTAGATGTTTTACCCATTCCAGAACCAGGTCCACGACCTACTCTTTTAATAGATTTTAATTCTTTAGTCTTTGGTAAATTTTCTAATTTCATCTTATAACTCCTCAACTTTCTTTCCACGAAGTTCAGCTATATGTTCAGGAGTTCTTTGTGAAACTAAACCAGCTAATGTAGCTTTAGCAACATTCTCTTGAGTATTTGAACCAAGAGACTTAGCAACTACATCTCTTACACCAGCAAGTTCAAGAACAGCACGAGCAGCACCACCAGCGATGATTCCGCGTCCTTCTTTAGCAGGCTTAAGTAAAATATCAGCTCTACCAACTTTACATCTAGCTTCATGTGGAATAGTACGATTATCAATTAAAGATACTTTTACTACGTTTTTATTAGCAGCTTGTAAAGCTTTCTTGATTGCTTCAGGTACTTCATTAGACTTACCAGAACCAATTCCAACTAAACCTTTTCTATTTCCTACAGCAACTGTTGCAGAGAAACGAAAGTGTCTTCCACCTTTAGTAACTTTTGTTACTCTTCCAATATGGATGACTTTTTCTTCTAATAAATTTTTCTTTTGTTCAGTTTTTTCTTTATCTTTTCTCATAAGTCCTCCTAGAATTCCAATCCTGCTTCTCTGGCAGCTTCAGCAACAGCAGCAACTCTACCATGGAATAAATAACCTCCACGATCGAATACTACAGTTTTAATTTTTAATTCTTTACATTTTTTAGCAATGTCCTTACCTACTTCTTTAGCAGCTTCAACATTACCACCATTCTTAAGTTTTAAAGATAAACTTGAAGAAGATGCTAAAGTAGTACCAGTAACATCATCGATTACTTGAGCATAGATTTCTTTATTTGATCTAAAGATGTCTAATCTTGGGCATTCTTTAGTACCAGAAATATTTTTTCTAACTCTCTCATGTCTAAATACACGAGCTTTATTATTAGCTTCTTTCTTAATCATACATGTACCTCCTATTTAGCAGCTTTCTTACCTTCTTTACGACGAATATGTTCACCTTTGTAACGAATTCCTTTACCTTTATAAGGCTCTGGCATTCTTACTTTACGAACATTAGCCGCAAATTCAGATACTTTTTGTTTATCAATACCTTTAATAAGAATTTCAGTATTGTTAACTAATTCAACATCAATATCTTGTGGAACAGTAACTTCAACTGGATTAGAATATCCAGCATTGATTGTTATCTTTTTGCCTGAAACAGCAAATCTATAACCTACACCAACTGCTTCCAAAGATTTTTCAAATCCCTTACTAACACCAATAATCATATTATTGATTAATGAATTAGTAGTTCCTTGCATAATATTTGCTTCTTTAGTTTCTTTAACTTGAGATGTAGTAATAGCTCCATCTTCAACTTTAACTTCAATTAAATTACTGAAGTTATAACTTAATTCGCCTTTAGATCCCTTAACAGTGATTTTGTTTCCTTCTACTGTTGCAGATACTCCATCAGCTAGGGTTAATTTTCTATTTCCGATTCTACTCATATAAAACCTTACCAAATATAGGCAAGTACTTCGCCTCCTAACCCTTTAGCTCTAGCTTCTTTATCAGTCATAAGACCTTCTGAAGTAGAGATTATTGCAATACCAAGTCCATTTAAAACACGAGGAAGTTCTTCAGTTTTAGCATAAACTCTTAAACCGCTTTTACTAATGCGTTTTAATCCTTGGATTACTCTTTCTTTACCACTATACTTTAATGTTAATGTCATAACGTCTCCGTTTTTATTACTAACATATGTATAGTCTTCAATGTAACCTTCGTTTTTCATGATATCAGCAATGGCTTTAGTCATTTTAGTACCAATAACATCAACTGTTTTATACTTCATTTGATTAGCATTTCTGATTCTTGTTAACATATCAGCTATTTTATCTTGTACAAACATACTAAACTATCCTCCTTCTTACCAACTTGATTTCTTTACACCAGGTAATTCACCATTATTTGCTAATTCTCTAAAGCAAATACGACAAATTCCATATTTTCTAAGAACAGCATGAGGTCTACCACATCTTGAACAACGAGTATATGCTCTAGTGCTGAATTTAGGTTTTCTACTATTTTTAACGATTAAACTTTTCTTTGCCATAACATATCCTCCTTAATTCTTAAATGGCATACCAAATGCCTTTAATAAACTCTTAGCTTCTTGATTTGTTGCAGCAGTAGTAACAAATATAATATCCATACCACGTACTTTAACAACATTATCATATTCAATTTCAGGGAAAATTAATTGTTCTTTAATTCCTAAAGTATAATTTCCTCTTCCATCAAATGATCTATCAGATACACCACGGAAGTCTCTTACACGAGGTAAAGCAACTTTAATAAGTTTTTCCATGAAATAATACATGTTTTCACCTCTTAAAGTAACCTTAACACCAATGTTTTGTCCTTCACGAATTTTGAATCCAGCGATAGACTTACGAGCTTTTGTTATAACAGGTTTTTGACCAGTGATAATTTCTAAATCCTTTACAGCAGCTGTTAAGAATTTTTCATCTTTAGCACCATCACCAACACCCATGTTGATAACAATCTTTTCTAACTTAGGAACAGCCATAATTGTTGAATAGCCATATTCTTTAGTTAATTCTTTAACGATTTTTTCATTATATAAAGTTTTATAGTTACTCATAATTATTCACCGTCCTTTTTACTTGTTTTTTTAGTAGTTTTCTTTTCTACTTTTTCTTCAGCTTTCTTTTCTACTTTCTTTTCAGCTTTTTTAGCTTCAGTTACTACTTTAACGTTAGATACATGAATTGGAGCTTCAATTTCCATGATAGAACCAGATTCATTTGTATATCTAGGTTTAGCATGTTTCTTAACAATGTTAATACCTTCAACAACAACTTTATTATCTGCTTTTAAAGTTTTAATTACTTTACCTTGTTTGCCTTTATCTTTTCCAGCAATTACTAATACAGTATCTCCTACTTTAACTTTCATATATCCTCCTATAAAACCTCAGGAGCTAAAGATACAATCTTCATGTATTCTTTATCTCTAAGTTCTCTAGCAACTGGTCCTAATACACGAGTACCAATTGGAGTTTTATCTTCTCTAATTAATACACAAGCATTGTCGTCAAATTTGATATAAGAACCATCTTTACGTCTAACGCCTTGTGTTGTTCTAACGATAACAGCTTTAACAACTTTACCTTCAGGTACTGAACTATTAGGAATAGCTTTTTTAACAGTTCCAACTACAACGTCACCAATATTAGCAAACTTAACTTTTGAACCACCCATAACTCTAATTACAAGTAATTCTCTAGCACCAGTATTATCAGCAACTTTTAATCTTGTTTCTTGACTAACCATAATAGTACCTCCTAAAGAATAACAGCTTCTTTTAGAATATCTACTAACTCATATCTCTTAGTTTTAGAAATAGGTTTAGTCATTCTAATTCTAACTGTATCTCCTACTTTTGCTTTATTTTCAGGATCATGTGCTGCGTATTTCTTAGAATATTTAACACGTTTTCCATATAATGAATGTTTCTTTTGTGTTTCAACTAAAACAGTAATAGTTTTATCATTAGTAGAACTTACAACTCTACCAACGAATTCTTGTCTAACATCAGCCATTATCTATTTCCTCCTAAACTTCTTTCACTTAGAATTGTTTTCATTCTAGCAACATCTTTTCTTAATTTTTTTAATTCAGAAGGTTTTTCCAAATTACCATTAGCTTGTTGCATTCTTTTAGTGAATAATTCTCTTTTTGCTTCAACTATCTTCTTATTTAATTCTTCATCAGATAATTTTCTTAATTCTTTAATTTCCAAGAGAATCACCATCCTTTTCTTTCATAACGAATCTTGTCTTAACAGACACTTTATGAGAAGCAAGACGTAAAGCTTCACGAGCTATATCTTCAGTTACGCCTGATACTTCAAAAATAATTTTTCCTTTTTTAACAACTGCAACCCACTCGTTAACGTCACCTTTTCCTTTTCCTTGACGTACTTCAAGAGGTTTCTTTGTTCTTGGCATATGAGGGAAAATGTTAATGTAAACATTACCACCACGTTTCATGAAACGAGTCATTGCGATTCTAGCTGCTTCAATTTGTTTAGCAGAAATCCAAGCACCCTCTTCAGCCACTAAGCCATAATCACCTAAATTTAACTTAACGTTACCTTTAGCTTTTCCATCATATGACCATCTGTGAGATTTTCTATATTTAGTTCTCTTTGGCATCAACATGGTTTTCATCCTCCTTCTTTGCTTTATTCTTAGCTTGAAGAATTACATCTTTGTAAATCCATACTTTAACACCGATCTTACCATAAGTAGTATTTGCTTCACTTATAGCATAATCAACATCTGCTCTAATAGTATGTAGAGGAACTGTTCCTTCAGTGTATCCTTCACTTCTAGCCATTTCAGCTCCACCTAATCTACCAGATACACTAGTTTTAATACCTTTTGCTCCAGCTTTCATAGCATTTCTAATAGCTCTTTTTTGAGCCATTCTAAATGGAGCACGAGCTTCAATTTGTTGAGCAATATTGTCTGCAACTAATTTAGCATTTAAATCAGGATTCTTTTCCTCAACGATATTTACGTGTACTTCTTCCCCAATTTCTTTCTTTATTTTATTTCTTAATTTTTCGATGTCTTCTCCACCACGTCCGATGATAACACCAGGTTTAGCAGTATAAAGAGTAATTTCTAGACGATTTTTTCTTCTTTCAATAATTGTAGAAGCAATTGCAGCATCTTTTAAATTCTTTTCAACAAATCTTCTAATTTTAATATCAGTTAATAATTTGTCAGAATAATCAGAATCAGCATACCATTTACTTGTCCAGTCTTTATTAACACCAAGTCTATATCCTATAGGATTAACTTTTTGTCCCATTATTCTTCTACTCCTTTCCCATCAGTTACACATACATAAATATGTGATGTTCTCTTATCATGTCTATCAACATTTCCACGAGAAGCAAATTGAATTCTTTTTAAAACTCTACCAGGATTAACATAGCAATCTTTGATAGTTAATTTGCTAGCATTAGCACCATTATTATTAACAGCGTTTGCAACAGCAGAATTTAAAACTTTAATAATTAATCTACTTGCTTTTGTGTTTGTAGTTTCTAGAATACTTTTAGCAGTTTCAACATCTTTGCCTCTAATTAAATCCATAGTCATTCTAGCTAATCTAGGTTTAATTAAAGCATCTTTGTGTATAGCATATGCTTCCATAGTACCTCCTACTTATCACTTCCGGCATGTCCACCAAATTTACGAGTTAATGCAAACTCACCTAATTTGTGTCCAACCATCTCTTCTGTTACATAAACAGGAATGAAATCTTTACCATTATGAACTGTAAATGTATGTCCTACAAATTCAGGATAAATAGTAGATCTTCTTGACCAAGTTTTAATAACAGTCTTTTTATTAGATTTATTCATTTCTTCAACCTTTTTCATTAATGAAGCATCAACGAAAGGTCCTTTTTTCAAACTTCTAGCCATGTTTCCTCCTATTTCTTCCTTCTACTCATTATAAGTTTCTCAGAAGCTTTTTTAGACTTACGAGTCTTAACTCCCATAGCAGGTTTACCCCAAGGAGTCATTGGGCTCTTACGTCCAACTGGAGCACGTCCTTCTCCACCACCATGAGGGTGATCGTTAGGGTTCATAACAGAACCACGGTTTGTAGGACGAATTCCCATATGAATCTTACGTCCAGCTTTACCAAGATTAATTAAGTTATAGTCTTCATTACCAACTACACCAACAGTTGCATAACAAACTCCTAAAATCTTTCTTGTTTCACCAGATTGTAAACGTACAATTACATATTTATCTTCTCTACCAAGTATTTGAGCAGCAGTTCCAGCACTTCTGCAAACTTCTGCACCCTTACCAGGTTGAAGTTCAACATTGTGAACCATTGTACCAACAGGGATATTTACAAGTGGTAATGCATTACCAACTTTAATATCAGCTTGTGGTCCATTTTCAATTATCATGCCAACCTTTAATCCATTTGGAGCAGTGATATATTTCTTTTCACCGTCTTTATAATTGATTAAAGCAATATTAGCATTTCTATTTGGATCATATTCAATTGAAGCAACTTTTCCAGTAACACCAATCTTATTTCTCTTAAAATCAATAACACGGTATTTCTTTCTAGCTCCTCCACCAATATGTCTTACAGTTAATTTTCCTTGGTTATTTCTTCCACCAGTTCTACCAATAGTTTTTACTAATGATTTTTCAGATTTACTTCTAGTTAATTCTTCGTTAACTAGAGTAGTCATTCCTCTACGACCATTAGTTGTAGGTTTATAATGTCTAATTGCCATATTTTACCTCCTATAGATCTATTGACTCACCAGCAGCAAGTTTAACCATTGCTTTTTTGTAAGTCTTTGTCTTTCCAGAGTATTTTCCAACTCTTTTGTCTTTTGCTTTAGTATTACTTGTATTAATACTTACTACATGTACATTGAAAGCTTCTTCAACAGCCTTCTTAATTTGTGTCTTTGTTGCTTTCTTATCACATTTGAATGTATAAACACCATTTTGTCTAGCACTCATTGATTTTTCAGTAACAACAGATGCTTTTATAATATCAGAATAATGGTTCATTATTTAAGCACCTCCTCAATATATTTAACTGTAGCTTCATCACATACTACTATATCAGCATTGATTAGGTCATAGCAGTTGATTTCATCTGCTAAAATGTATGCAACATTTTGAAGATTTCTACCAGCCATATATAATTTTTCATTATCATCAACAGTAATGAACATTACTTTTCCAGATAATTTTAAATCTTCCATTACTTTAATTAAATCTTTAGTCTTCATAGAATCAAACTTAACTGAATCTAAAACAACTAATTCTTTATTTTGAGCTTTGCTTGTTAAAGCACTCTTTAATGCTAATACTCTTTCTTTCTTATTAATCTTGAAAGAATAGTCTCTATTTTCGATACCGCCAAATACGATACCACCACCACGCCATTGTGCAGCACGAATAGAACCTTGTCTTGCTCTACCAGTACCTTTTTGCTTCCATGGTTTTCTTCCACCGCCAGAAACAGTTCCACGAGTCTTTGTTCCACGAGTTCCTTGTCTAGCAGCATCAAGTTGTAAACGAATCATTTTCTTTAAAGAATCTTCATTTACTTCAATATTCCAAATTGAATCAGTTAATGTTAAATCTTTAACTTTTTCACCGTTTATATTTTTAACACTTATCTTTGTCATACTTAATCCTTTCTAGAAAGCTTACTCGCTTTTCTCGTCTGTAGCAACTTCTGTTTCTACTTCTTCAGCAGTTCCTTCTACTTCCTCAACTTCTTCAGCAGGGACTTCAACTGCATCATATACTAAAACATCTTTAGCATCAGCTTTTCTACTATTTTTTACAGCAGATCTTACTAATACGATTGATCCTTTAGGTCCAGGTATATTACCACTTACTAAAATGTAATTTTCAGCAGCATTAACTTCTACAATTTCAAGATTTTGAATTGTAACAGTTTCAACACCCATATGTCCAGGTAATTTTTTACCCTTAACAACTCTCATGTATAACATAGTACCCATTGAACCAGGTCTTCTATGATAATGAGATCCATGTCCCATAGGTCCACGTGATTGTCCATGTCTCTTAATAACACCTTCAAATCCATGTCCTTTAGTAGTTCCAGTAACGTCTACGACATCACCAACTGCAAACAAATCAGCACTTAACTTATCACCAACATTGTATGATGTTTCAACGTCTCTTATTTCTTTTAAGAAGCGCTTAGCAGATGTGTTTGCTTTTTTTGCATTTCCCATTTCTGGTCTAGATGCATTCTTTTCTTTTTTGTCAAATACGCCAAGTTGAATTGCATTGTAGCCATCTTTTTCAACAGTCTTAACTTGCATTACTACATTTGGTTCAACTTCTACAACTGTAACAGGTATAAGTTTTCCATCTTTAGTAAAAACTTGAGTCATACCAACTTTGCGTCCTAAGATTCCTTTCATAATTATTTTCCTTCCTTTTCTTATAATTTAATTTTGATATCAACACCGCTTGGTAAATCCAAATGAGTTAAAGCATCAACTGTTTCCTTACTAGGGTTCTTAATATCGATTAATCTCTTGTGAGTTCTCTTTTCAAATTGCTCACGAGCATCTTTGTACTTATGTACTGATCTTAATACAGTAACCTTTTCGATTTCTGTAGGAAGAGGTACAGGTCCAGATACTTCCCCACCAGTTCTCTTAACTGTTTCGATAATTTTTCCAGCTGCAACATCAAGTAAACGATGATCATAAGCCTTTAAATTAATACGAACTTTTTGATTTGACATTTTCATGTCCTCCTTTCGCCTATATATATTATAGACTTGCTCCGTGTAAATTACCCGAACACTATTTAACAACTCATCCTAGTGTATCGGCAACCTTGCACATCACTGCCAGTCATACGCCATAGATTATATCAGTATTTTCCTAGAAAAACAAGCAAAAAATGACGATTTTTAAAACTTTTTTTGTCTTTGACGTAAAATTAATTAAAAACACAAAAAAATGAGCCAAAAATGCTCATTTTTTTATTATTCTTTCATTATTATATAGGCAAATTTATTTTATAAGAGATATTCCTGTCATTTCTTTTGGAACAACAATATCACAATACTCTAATATTGTTGGAGCAATATCAATAATATTTCCAGATGAAGTTAAATTAACATGCTCATCTCCTAAAATAAATGGTACCTTTTCAAACTTCTCGTCACAAGAACAAGAAGAAAAAATAATAATCTTGTAAAAATTGTCTTCTAGAGATTGATATATTTTTCCTAAACAAGCATCAACAAGTTGACAATTTCTTTCAACAAAATTATCTTCCTCATTAATTAAGCTGTTATAAACATTAGGATAATCAACAAAGATAAAATCATAATCTTTCTCTATCGCTGATATAATTTTCTTAGTAAGACTTACTATCGTAACATCTATGTTGTTTTCTATTTTCCTTTTTACTAGTGAATCAACCACATTAGAATCTTTATCCAAACCATAATTTAAATAATCTTGAATTTCAGGTAATTCTTCAGTAAAAATTCTATTTTGGCTAATATCTAATAAAGAAAAATAATTGAACAGTGAATTATCAACAACATTTTTACTAACCAAACTATCAACTTTCTTATTAAAGCTGACTAAACTTTGAATACGAATGTTATCAAATACAGAACTTTGTATTTCTAAATCTTCATAATTCAAAAAGCCATTTAAAATATCATTTATTATTTTGTCATCATTTAAGAAGAAGACAAAATCATCATTAACAATATTTCCTTTATCTTTTTTAGTAAGAGGATTTAAATAACTAGCACTTAAATTTCTCTCCATTGAACTAATAATACTTTTTTGAATATTAATAACATTAAATCCTTTTTTATATAGAAGTAGATCTAAATATCCTTTCAAATACTCATTTATATAACTTGTACCACATATCGTAGAAATAAAGCCAATATTATTATTGAATACAGACTCAAGATAATCTAACGAATTAGTTATTTCGTCAAAATCATCAATTAGAAAATGAAAGTATATATTTTTAAATCCTAAATCCAAATACATATTATAAAGACTAACATAATATTCACAATTATTCTTATTAAGCATACCTATAATGTGAACTCTATTTTTATCATATTCATTAGTAAACTCTTTAAAAAATGTTGTATCTTTATAACCATTTACAGTATTTTTAATTAAATATTTATTAGTATCAATAATTCTTCCTGATATAAATGACTTATAACCTAACTCAATATCATTTGCTTTGTATCTCTCATCATCTTTTTGAGAAACAACATTTAAATAACTACATGAATATTTATCATATAATTTTTTTAAATTAGGCATATTATTAAACACTTTATCGTCCAAATTACCTAATCCATCAATACACATTGCAAGTAATTTTTTCAAAAAAGTCACCTCTTTAACAAGAAGATTCTAACACAAGATAATTATTTTTTCAAACTTTGACAATTATTATTAAGCAACGAATTTATTTGATAGTCTAATTCTGTCTGCGATAGTATTTAAAAACTCTGTATTAGTAGGCTTACTACGTTCGTAATCGACGCTATTTCCAAACATATCATTTATTACATCGGTATCTCCTCTTTCCCAACTAATCTCTATAGCGTTCCTAATAGATCTTTCGACTCTACTTGGTGTTGCATTATAGATATCAGCTACAACAGGATAAATTTCCTTAGTAATGTAACTAATACTTTGACCACTGGTTACCATCAATAAAACTCCATCCTTAATATATTTATATCCTCTTAAATGAGATGGTACCCCTAAAGCATGAAGACAATCACATATCTTCATTTCTATACTTGCCTCAGCATTTGTGCCCACAAGTAACTCTGACTCATTATACAAATCTTTTATTCTTCCTTCCAAAGAATCTAAATTAAATGGTTTAATCATATAATAATTTACCCCCAAACTTACCATTTTCTTAATTGAATAGTCATCTTTAAAACTGGACAATACGATAACTTTCTTGTTAAACTCTCTATTTTTTAGATTTTCAAGAATTGTTATTCCATCCATATTTGGTAATAATACATCCATTACAACCAAATCAAAATCTTTATAATTATTAATGAAGTAATTTAAAGCGTCTACTCCATTATCAATACATGAAACAATCTCAATCTCATAATTGTTTCTAAAATGTTTTACTATACTACTCGCTACTTCGTTATTACTATCAACAACGACAACTCTAATATTTTTTTCCATATTTTCCCCCTTCTTCACTGTCAAGATGTATTATAATATGGTATTTATTGTTGAACAACTAAAAAAAATGTCGATTTTTGTCGACATTTGTCATTTTTTGTCGTTTAATGTAGTTTTTAACACACCAAACTAATTAAATTGTCGGGATTAGCTACATAACTAGATATAACTACTCCATCAACTAATTCATTTTTTATAAATATTTCAAATGTTACTTCATTAACACTTCCACCATATAAAACTTTTGGCTCAATATTATATTTATTATATATATAATCCTTAATAAACCTAATAAAATCAATTATTTCTTCACAGGTATATGTGTCATTACTTCCAACAGACCAAAATGGTTCAAAAGCAAAAATAACATTCTTTTTATATTCATCTTCAATAAGATCAAATAAATTTTTAATTTGTGCCTTAATATATTCTTTTGTTATTAATGGATGGTTCTTTTTATCTTCACCAATAAAATAAATTATTTTCATATCATTATTTATTGCGGATAAAGCTTTCTTCTCAATTGAATATTCATCATCCATTAATTGTCTTCTTTCTCCATGACCAACAAATACATAGTTAACGCCAAGAGATTTTAAACAGTTAGGAGTCTCTTCACCAGTACAAATATATTCATATTCAGATATATTTTGTGCTGCCAATTCAAAGTTTCCTTTAAATAAAGAAAGATATAAGTTTCCAGGTGCAATAATCAAATTATATTTAGAATCTATATTTTCTATTTTTCTAGAATACTCCAAGGCATCTTTATATAAAAAATTGTTTTTTAAATTTACTACAACTATTTTATCCATTCTAAGGCCTCTAACTTACCATTAGCGATATATTCTAATGTAGCTCCGCCTCCACTAGATTGAAACATAAAATCATTCTCATAACCAAATTTCTTTGCAGCACTCACTGTATCTCCACCACCTAATATAACATTAGCAGTTGAGCTTTTACATATTTCAAATAATTTCTTTGTTCCCTTTGAAGTTTCTTCATCTTCAAATTTTCCAGGTGTACCGTTAACAAATAATAATTTGCTATAAGAAATATAATGCTTATACATCTTAATAGTATCTTCACCAACATCCATAATCGCATCATTTACATAATTAAAATCAATTGGTAATAATATCTTCTGTTTATATTTAGCTAATAAATCTTTTAATTCTTGTAATAAAGCTTCATCAGATGTTGCTAAACTTTTTTTAACATCTTCACCCATTGCTTTTAGAAATGAGTTAGCAATACCACCACCAACTAAAATGTAATCACACTTTGTTATCAACTTCTTAATAATTGGTAATTTATCCTCAACTTTAGCACCACCCATAAAAACTACAAATGGTCTTTCTTTAACATTAAGTAAAGGATTTAATCCTTTTAATTCTTTTTCAACTAAGAAGCCAACACAAGCTGGAATATATTTAGCTATACCAGCAGTTGATGCATGAGCTCTATGTGCGCTACCAAAAGCATCCATAATAAACATATCTGCTAAACTAGCCCAAAACTTTGCTAATTCTTCGTCATTATTGGATTCTAATTTACCTTGCAAATCCATAATTCGGGTATTTTCAAGTAAAACAACGTCCTTAGATTCCATACTATCAACGTATTCTTTTACTTTACTTCCATAACATTCAGATAAAAATGTAACTTTATGATCTAATAACTCATTTAATCTTTGAGCCACAATCTTTAAAGAATTATCTTTTCTATCTTCTTCAGTCTTAATTCTTCCAAGATGGCTTAATAAAACAATTTTACAATTATTATCAATCAAATACTTAATAGTTTCAAGAGACTTAGTTATACGTGAATCATCAGTTATTACCCCATTCTCAATAGGAACATTGAAATCACATCTAACAATCACTCTTTTATTTCTAACATTTGTCTTACTTAAAAATTGCATTTGTATCACCTAAAATCTAAACATTGATTTTGCTGTTTTTAACATTTGGTGAGTATATCCTGACTCATTATCATACCAAGCCACAATCTTTACTAATTGACTTCCATCAACATCTAACACTTGTGTTAATAGTCCATCAACTAACGCACCAATTTTTCTATTTATACAATCACTTGACACTAATGGTTGCATAGTAAACTTTAATACTTCATCTTGTTTTGCTTCTAATTCTTTATTGATTTCCTCTTTGGTAACTTTTGTTTCCAACTCTAAAGATAGGTCAATCATAGATCCATCAATAACTGGAACACGATATGCAATACCATCCATTTTACCAACTAAATCAGGAATAACTAATCCTATTGCTTTTGCAGCACCAGTACTAGTTGGAACAATGTTACTATTACAACATCTACCACGTCTTGAATAAATACCTTTACTATGAGATACATCTTGAGTAACCTGGTCATTAGTATAGGCATGTATTGTAGACATAAAACCTTTCTTAATTTTAAACTTATTATTTATAACTTTTAAAACTGGAGCTAAACAGTTAGTAGTACAACTAGCAGCAGAAACAATTATATCATCTGCTTTTAGTGTATCTTCATTAACGCCAGAAACAATTGTAGGCATTTCATCTTTACCAGGTGCAGAAATTAATACTTTCTTAGCGCCAGCAGTAATATGCTTCATTGCACCTTCTCTACTAGTAAAATGACCAGTGCACTCTAATACTAAATCTACATTTAAATCCTTCCAAGGTAATCCTTCTGGATCTTTTTCAGCAAACACAGGTATTTTCTTTGTACCACCAACTACAATGTTCTTTTCATCAAAAGTAATTTCGTCTTCATGAAAAGTACCATGTGCAGTATCATACTTAACTAAATAAGATAATTCTTCTGGAGTAGATAAATCATTTATTGCAACTATGTCAAAATCTCTTCCAGTAATCATTTCTCTAAAAGCAAGTCTACCTATTCTTCCAAATCCATTAATAGCAACTCTAATCATCGTTATTTCCTCCTCCTATAAATTCTCTAATAATAGAATCATTATTTACATATTCACTCGTAATTGGGAAAAATTGTTTAAAGAACTTTAACAATCTTTGAGCTTCTTCATAATACTCAGATGTTATACCAACGCTATGTAGAAGCGGTTCAACATAAACTTTCATTACACCAACTTCATAAGGAAGCGCAGTATTAACAATAGTATCAGCTTGATGTACAAATGGGAATATATTTTTTTCTTCACCAGATCTAACGCTTTCCCAATTTTTCATTGTATCAGCAACACCATATCCTCTTGAACGATTATCTCTAACTATTCTTCTTATTAATCTTAAATCAATCGTAGAAATATAGTTATGTCTATCGATATTAAGAGGAATAAATGGGCTTAAGTATACTTTATATTTTAATTCTTTATCAATTCCTGGTAACATCTCATCATTTAATGCATGTAATCCTTCTATCAAGATAATACTGTTATCCTTTAAACTTATCTTCTTTGTAGATGTTTCTCTTAAACCAGTTATAAAATCAAACTTAGGAAGAGTAATAACATCTCCTTTTAATAGTTTTTCAAGATGTTCAGTTAATAACTTTCTATCAAGACATTCCAAGCATTCAAAATCATAATTACCATTTTCATCTCTCGGACTATCTTCTCTATTAACAAAATAGTCATCTGTTGAAATACAAATAGGTTCAAATCCCATCGCGGACAAATAGTTAGCTAATCTCTTACAAGAAGTTGTTTTTCCAGATGAACTGGGTCCTGCAATTAAAACAAACTTAACATCCTTTTTCTCCGAAATAGTACGTGCAACTTTTTCAATTTGCATGTTGTATACCAATTCACAAGAATCCATAAAATTACTTATTTTGCCTGAACTAACAAGTTTATTCAAATTAGCAATATAAGGGATTTTTAAAGACTCTAACCACTTTTGCCCCTTAGTAAATGTCTCAATAATATTATCGTAATGAACATACTCAGGAACTTCACCTTTACTACGTTTACTAGGCCATAATAGAACAAGCATATTATTTCCCAAATAAACAATATCATATTTGTTTATAACTCCTGAAGAATATGGCATTTCGGAATAATAGTAATTAAGTAAATTATCTAATTGATAAAGAGTAACAGAATAATCAGAAATATTTCTAATATTATTTGCTTTTTCCTTTAGTTTGATCTTTTCGTAATAATCAATTGCATCCTTCTTTTTAACAGTTAATCTTACAAATCTGTGATCTTCTTCAACTATCTTTTTCATTTCATCACGAATTTTTATTATGTCATCATTAGACAAAATTCTTTCATCAGAAATAGAAGCTAGCATTCCCTTTGGAACACTATGATTAAAAAACACATGCATTCCTGGGAAGGTACGATTTAAAGCTAACTCAAAAATCATCTTTAAAGCATTCTTATATAAGATGTATCCAGATAAATCAGTAACATCAAAATATTCAAGAACTTCACCATCTTTAGCTACATTCTCCATATGTATTACTTCATTATTAATCTTTAATCCAATTAGTTCATGTTCTAATTTAGCATCTTTACTAATCTTATAATAAGTAGTACCTTCTGGATATTCTTTTTCTACCCCATTAACAACAACTTTTATATTGCTCATACTATCATTTCCCCTCTATATTTCATATTATAAGTATATCATAAAGGCAAGTAAAAGTAATAGGAATTTAAAATGTTTACATAAAAAAAGATTATTTTCCTCTTATAATAATCTCTTTATCTGATGAATATAAATATTTTTCTTTGGCATATCTTGCAAGATAGTCGGGATCTTTTAACTTAACAACCTCACTTTTTAAACTTTTTTCTTCATTTACCAACTCTTCATACGTCATATTTAGTTCTTCAATTTTTTTCTTGTTACTAATTATTGTTTTAAGATTTGAAGTACATATATAAAACAATATACCGGCACAAACCACAATAAGACAGGAAATAAATATTAATCTTTTTCTTTCTTTTTTGCTATGTTTCATACATATACCACTCCATCATAATATTACCATTTAATTCAAATGAATAACAATTAAAAAAGATAAACTTTACACAAAGTTTATCCTCTTGTTGCTGGAACTTCAACAACTGAATTATGTTGAATATAGCGATCGATTGTAGCTCCCATCAATGATGCTGACATAGTTAATAATTGGTCAGGAACATCTTTTAATTCTGCTTTATAGTGATCATATAATTCTTGAGAACCTGTTTCAGTATTAAATTTAATATAACTAACAAATTGATTTAAATAATTAAAGTCATTAATTGCTTTAACAATTATCTCGTCTAACACTGAATTTGAACCTGCTCTATTTTTTAATTCAGTAATAACCATTTCATATTCTTTATAAATAGTTAAATCTACCATTTCCAATCCCTCCTGATAGGGATTATACTATCACTCTGTAATTATTTTGTCAAAAGAAAAAAGAATGAAATTATTTATTTGCATTCTTTAATTCTTCTTCGTATTTTTCAATAATTGGTTTTTCAATTAAGTCTCTAGTTTCTTGATTAATTGGAAAACAATAATCATGACTAGTTCCGTCACTTTTAACTTTTTTAGGCATACGCATAACTTTTCTATCCTTTGCCTCATCATAAAGAATAGTGATATTGTTTACTACGAAACAACCATCAATAGTAATAGATGCCCAACCTAATACATTAGAGTTTTCTCTATTAGATAATGTAACGTTAACTTTTGTAATTTCCATAAAATCCACTCCTTGTCTCTCTAGCTTACACTACAATTTTATTTTACCTTATAAATGCATTATTTTCAAGTATTTACCACTAATATTTGGCTATTATAACCCTTTTTTTATACACTTTTTAACATTATAAAAAAGTCTATCTAAAATTAGATGGTCTATTAACTTATTTTTTGGTATAATCTTTTTAGGAGATATATATGAGAATAGGAGTTTTCGTGGACGCATACGAGCCACACACATCAGGGGTTACAACAAGCGTTAATATGCTAAAAATGACACTAGAAAATATGGGACACACTGTATACATAGTAACAGCAAATCTAGTGAATAATAAGTTTATATATGATGAAGAAAATAGAATTATTTGGCTTCCAGGAATTAAATTAGGACTATATGATTTCAAATTAACAAGCTTTTACTCACCCAGAGCAATGAAGATTATTAAAACATGGAATCTAGATATAATTCACAGCCAAACGGAATTTGCTGTAGGACATTTTTCAAGAACAGTAGCAAAGAAACTAGGCTTACCAGTAGTTCATACATATCACACATTGTACGAAGACTATGTTTATTACATAACTCACGGACATTTCGATAATTTTGCAAAAAAAATGGCAATCAATTTAACAAAAAAATATTGTGATAAAACATGTGATCAATGTATTGTTCCAACAAAAAAAATAAAAGACTTGTTTATCAACAAATATGGTATAACTAAGAATCTAAATGTAATTCCAACTGGAATAGATACAGATAAGTTTATAGTTACTCCAGAAAAAGAAAAGAAAATACAAGCAATAAAGAAAAAATATAAAATTAGCGATGATGACTTTGTAATCGGAGCTGTAGGAAGAATTGCTAAAGAAAAAAGTTTCGACAGAATGATTACTGCTGCATACGAATTAGCAAAAATAAATCCTAAAATTAAAGTGTTTATTGTAGGTGGTGGCCCCGACTTAGAAAACATACAGGAATTAGTTAAAAATCTACATGCAGAAAAAAGTGTAATACTAACAGGAAAAGTTGACTATTCAGAAGTAGATTTATACTATCATGTAATGAACGTTATGTGTTCATTCTCATCAACAGAAACCCAAGGATTAACTATTATCGAAGGATTAGCATGTAGCATACCAATTGTATGTTTAAATGACGATAGTTTCAAAGTAACAATTGAATCAGGCTACAATGGATATCTATTTGATACAGATGAACAATTTAGAGAACAAATAGGAAATCTTATAGCAAATAAAAAGGAATATGAAGAAATGTGCAAAAATGCTAAAAATAGTATCTACATATATACAAAAGAGGTATTTGGCTCAGAATTATTAAAAGTATATTCCAAAGCAAAAAAAGTATATGAAGAAGAAAAAAAGTCTAAATAAGACTTTTTTTTACAATAAAAAAAAGTGATTACTCACTTTTTTCAAATTATACTCTAAAAATTAACTTTTTATTTACTAAATGTAGTAATAAAACGCAAATTCCTAATAAGAATAATACAGATATTGAGTCTAGGAAAACACCAGTTGTTGGGTTGTTTTCTTTAGTTTCTGTTTCAACAGCCTTATCATCTACTTCTTCATTTTCATTAACAGGTTCATCAGGAATTACATCTCCAGTAACCTCTTCACCATCACCAACATATTCACCTACTGTAGTTGTAGAAGTTTCAGTTGGTTCTGCATGAACGTTAACAAATGGCATAAAGCACGCTACAAGTAAAATATAAAATGCAATCAATCTTTTTTTCATAAAATCCACCTTCCTAGTTTTAACAACAATATCTTGTATCATTGTTACTCTACAAAAATAGTATACTACCTTTAAAATTATTTTTCTACAATTTTATTAAAATTTAAAAAAGAAATTTTTATTGTTCTATATTTTCCTTTTTTCTACTTCTTTGTATAGCTTTTCTATATTCATCTTCAAAACCAGGAATCATAAGTTGCTCACATTTTTCAACAACTGGTTTTGTAGGTTTTCTTTCAATTTTTATGCTTTCGTCAAATTTAGAAAACATATGTCCCATTACTCTAATTCCTTTATAATTATCACAACTTAGACCTTCCTTTTTATCGAAAGAAGTAAGTTCATTATCAAAAATAAAACTTAAAGCAGCTTGAAAATTATTAGCGTTTTCCACATTAAAAACACCTTTTTCTAAATCTGATAAGAAATTTCTCATAAAGAAAATATATTTCTTATATAAAGGATTAGTAAAATAGGTAGAAATAATCTTTTTAACTAGTTTTATATCATTTTCCTTATCTTCTTTTGAAATTGTTCCACTTTGAACTCCATATACTAATCTTTGTCCAAGGCTAACAATTCTCTCTTTTAACACAACAGTATCTAAGTATTTTACATCGGATGAATATAATACATCAATTTTATGAAAAAATCCCATATGTGTATATCCTACCATTGGCTTTAAAGGAATATCATCATATTTAATAGCACCCATATCAAACAAATGAATCATTAATTCTGTCTTGTCTTTAAATCTTGTTGTAAATTGATCCAGTTTTTGAAGTGATTTATCATCTTTTAAAAATTGAATTGGTATCTCACAATCACAACCATATTTTGTAACCATTAATTCATATTTAGTCATATTAGCTCCTATTGATATAAATAATTAACTAGTTCTACATAATCTTTTTCAGATATTTCCTCTGCCCTAACAGATTCACTATAACCCATTTCATTCAATTTATTTAAAATTTTATTAAATAATTCATTACCCAAATTGTTTCTTAAAGTTTTTCTCTTATGAATAAATGCTTTTTTAATAAAATTATTATATTCTTTAAACTTATCCATATTTACATTTCTTGGAACAAGCTTAATTACCATACTATCTACCTTGGGACTAGGATAAAAACATTTGTTACCAACATTAACGACCTTTGTAATATTGAAATAATGTTGTAAAAATAGAGTAAAATATCCATACTCTTTAGATTTAGGTTTTGCCATAAATCTTTCCGCAACTTCTTTTTGAACCATTATAGTTAATCCATCCAGTTTAATATTTTGATTAATAATATGTTCCAAAATAGGAGTAGTAATATAATAAGGTAAATTTCCAACTATAAATAAATGTTTATATTTATAATCATTAAGGACTTTATTTAAATCTACTTTTAGAAAATCATCATATATAACCTTTGTATTTTCATCTTCAAGAGAATTTAACACTTCTTTTAAATCGGTATCTAGTTCAAAGCAAATTAGTTTTGCACCTTTAGTTTTAAGTTTTTCAGTTAATGCCCCTCTACCTGGTCCAATTTCAATTATTAAATCATTTTTGTCACAAAAAAAAGAATTGATAATCTTTTCAATAATATTATTATCAATTAAAAAGTTTTGACCTAAGCTCTTCTTAGCATTAATTTTTCTTCCAACCATTTCTCAAAACCTCATAATAGATTGTTGATCTACCAATATATTTAGCAGCATATCCTTCACTTGGAGTTAACAAGTCTATAGCGCTACCTAAAACTCCACGATCTAGAACAATTGCTATAACAGGTTCATCAGATACCCTCTTGCTATCGAATCTAATAATTGTTCCACAAGGCAAATTTCTACTTGAAGCAACAATTCTTACCTCTCCATAAGTAGCATCATTATATGTAAGTGTGCCATCACTTAAATCCATTCTACTCATACAAGCAAGTCTACCTGTACATAATGGGCAATTATAAGCGTAACCAGTTAAATCTCCAATATAAGAATCTTTAGCGGTATACAATTCATTATAAGCCACTTCTTCATGTTTCAATGCCATTGTGTTCAAATTAATAGTTTTATTAACATTGTTATTTTCAACCCTAACACTCTTAACAAAACCAGCAGTTCCCACTACAGAAACTAAACAAGTTATAATTAAAATTTGAACAAGAAATTTAATTTTAGTTTTCATAATAAGAACACCTTTCCGACTATTAGAATTATATCATTTATATATGCATCTTGTCAAAAATGTATCTAACATTATCCATAGACATCCTGGATAACTCTTCAACACTTACATTTTTTAAATCCGAAATAAATTTTACTATATGATCAACATTTCCAGGATTATTAACACGACCTCTCAAAGGTTCAGGAGATAAATACGGAGAATCAG